>Ga0207693_10000055_pt1 | contig 96481 bp, 65 predicted proteins | sample LARL81metaG_FD_184347 | JGI IMG/M metagenome (GOLD analysis project Ga0207693, IMG submission 184347) | Corn, switchgrass and miscanthus rhizosphere microbial communities from Kellogg Biological Station, Michigan, USA - LAR L8-1 metaG... | ecosystem: Host-associated > Plants > Roots >...
GTGTCCCCGGCGCGGTATGCTCCGACTAGTTCTCGCCTTGACTTATTCCACAGGAGGACGTGCCAGTAATATTCGTCGAAGGAGTCCAGATCGCGGCTCTTGCCGGTGCCTTCCCCGGCACGCCGGAAGGTCAACTCCCGTGAACGCCCGATTTCGAGCAGCAAGTGTGGAATCTGGGACGCGGTTCCCAAATGCACAGAGAAGTCTGCGTTTTCTGCGAGGCATTGGTCCCCAGCGAGGTCCTGAATTTCGTTCAACAGCAATTGTTCGCGGACGGGATCGGCTACCGGTTCTTGAATCTTCGACGCTAGCTTCGAGCGAAACACCATCGGCCAGGGAGATTCGGTTTTCCGGCGGCGACTGAGCAAGTATGTGCGCCAGCGAAGGTATTCGATGGCTTCGCGGTCGCTTGGAATTGCTTGAACGGCGTCGATCGGTACGGGGCTGCCGACGCGCACTTCTACGGTCTTTCCTTCCTGCTTGAGAAATTCTTGCAGGAGAAATGCCGTGCGCAGCCGGGGATGGATCAAGCCCAGAAGCTGAAATCCCACGCCGTTATGTCCGCAGAAATAGACCGGGAGAGCGGTGGCTCCGGTGCGTCGGATCAGGCGCACCGCGGTATCGTTCCAGGCTGGATCGACAACCTGTCCTACGGGGACATGCCACTGGGAAACTTCTCCCGCTGGGAAGATGGCAAGCATGCCGCCTTGCTCGAGCCATGCGAGAGCGGCCCGAATCGCCTTGCGGTTCGATTCGATGGAACGGTCGGTCTGAAAGGGATCGACAAAGATGCAATTGTGCTGCAGTTCGGGGACATCAGCCAGGAGGAAATTTGTGAGGATCTTGACGTCGGGGCGCACGCGGGTGAGGAGGACGGTTAGAAGAGCGCCATCGAGAACGCCATAAGGGTGATTCGCGACAACCACGACAGGACCGGTCGCCGGAATACGCCCGCGATCCGCAGAGTGGACTTGCAGATCAACGCGCATTTCGGCGAGAAGACTTTCGAGGCCGAATCCATGCGGAGAACGCTGCACTCGACGATACAGATCTCTCACTTTGTTGACTGGTGCCAACTTCCCGGCCAGTCCGTGAAAATGTGCAACATGCGACAGGATTTCGCCTTGCGTTTCATTCGACTGTAGCTGGTTTGAGGGCATGGTATATCCATATCGAAAACTGGTTTCGAGGGTATGAAGAGCAAATTAATTTCTAATGAAATCAAACACGTGAACCACGAAGGACACGAAGTCACACGAAGGAAAGCTAAGCAGGATAGTAACCAGCAGTAACCATGATTCAGATCGGCGAGTGGCCTGCTTACGTTTCCAGGCGGTAGCGCGTCTCGGCTAGTGCGTAGAGTCTTCGCCAGACGAGGCGATTGATGGTGACTACCGAAGCCGCCATCATGATGGTGGCAGCGAGGAGCCGATCGAAGTTGCCACTGTCGGTCGCCTGACTGATGGTAGCTCCGAGGCCGATGGTGGTGTAGATGTGGCCTTTGAAGTGGAAGTACTCGGCTACGATGCTCGCATTCCATGCGCCGCCCGATGCCGTCACCAAGCCAGTAACCAGGCAGGGAAAAATGCCTGGCAAGATCAGCTTTTTCCAGCGCTCGATCCCTTCGAGGCGGAAAACCGAGCAGCACTCCTTCAGGTCCGTCGGGATCGCGATAGCGCCAGCGATGACGTTAAACAGGATGTACCACTGCGTTCCTAATAATAGTAGAGCGATGGACCCTAAGCCAAGCCCTCCGCTGATCTTGATCAGCAGAAGTAGCACTACTGGGAAAAGAGCGGTCGCGGGGACGGAAGCAGCAATCTGCGCCAGGGGCTGCGCAATTCGCGCCAAGCGCGGATTGAATCCGATGGAGACTCCGACGGGAATGGTCCACAAAGCACCGAGCAGAAGAGCGAGATTCACGCGCAGGAACGTTGAGACCAGTCCAAGACCTGCTTCCTGGAGGTCGGTTTTGTGCAGTCCGGTGAGCACCATCACGATCCGCACAACTCCATAAGCCAAACCGGCAACTACCGCGACGGCAACGGCACGGGTAAGCCATGTCTTCCAGGCATCTGGTTCTTTGATTTCTCCGGCAGTTCTCTGCTGCGAGAAGAACATCATCAGACGTTCGCGTAACGGTTGCACCGTTCGGCTGCGAAGGTGCTCCAAGCCACGTGAATGCCGGAACAAGTTGAGGACCCACGAGCGAGGAGCATCATTGCTCTCGACCTGCTCGATTTTGAACTTCTCTGCCCACGCGATCATAGGGCGCCAAACGAACTGATCGAGCAAGACAATTACCGTGATCATGGTGGCGATGCCCCAAAGAATCGACCGTGTGTCGCCTGCGCTGGCTGCGGTTTGCAGATACGATCCGAGCCCGGGAAGACGGAAGTCTCGCGCGCCGAGGACAAACATCTCGCAGGCCATGAGAAAGAACCAGCCTCCGGCAACCGACATCATGGAGTTCCAGACCAGGCCGATTGCCGCATAGGGAAGCTCCATCTCGATGAAACGCTGCCACCAACTGAAGCCGTAAATCTTAGCTGCTTCGCGCATCTCCTTAGGGATGCTCTTCAACGAGGCATAAAAACTGAATGCCATATTCCAAACCTGGCCGGTAAAGATGAGCAGAATCGCGCCTGCTTCGACTCCAAGCTGTCGGCCTGGAAATAGCGCCACCATGGCCAGCATCACACCCGGCAAGAAGCTTAAGACTGGAATCGACTGAAGCACGTCGAGCAGTGGGATCATGAATCGCTCGGCCTTCGGGTTATACGCGGCGATGTATCCGTAGACGAGGGTGAATACCAGGCTGAGAGCATAAGCAAAGGAAATGCGGAGCAGTGAGTATCCGGCGTAGGCAGGCAGCGCCCAGAGGCTGCGTGAGATTTCCACTTCTGGTGTGAAGGGCCCCAGCCAGGTGCGTCCGACTTCGAGCACTCCGTAGAAGAGTGCTAGAGCGGCAGCGAACATCAGCAGATCGGGGAGATACGAGATTTCGAGCGTAGGGAGTTGCGCCCAAAGACGGTACGCTGAGAACCCGCGGAGGCTGATGGTTGGCTTCTTCATTTCTCACCTGGAATCTTCAAACCAAAATCTTGAAACGCAGAGGCCGATGAGAAAGGCGGTCGAGAGCGCAGAGAGAATCTGAGTCGGATTCTCACGTCTGCGCCGGTGGCTCTGTCAGGAGCAGCAGGTTTTTCTCGCGGTCGTAGTCGAAAATTTCCGCATAGCGTCCCCAGTTCAGGGCTGTTTCAAATTGCCGCTGTACTTCATCTTCGGCGAAGTGTTCGTCGAGAATGTCGTGAAAGAATTCGTCGGCAATGGAGTGATCCGCTTTCCGCTTCAGGATGCTGTCAATCTGTTTGAGGATGGTCACATGCTCGAGTGAGGCCTGACGGAACAGCACTTTGCGGCGTTGAATGTCGGCACCAGCAAATTCGATCCCTTGCTGCGTGATCTGGACATCACCCTCTTTCAGAAGAGCGTAACCGAGGAGTACGCAAGCCTCGAGAATTGGCAGCAAATCCTCCACATCCATGGCCAGTTCTTCGGAAAGGCGGAACAGATCTTCGCGGCCGCCGCGATCGCGGAGCAATTCGAGCAAGCCGGCAATGCCGCCGACACGCGCATGCGGCAGCATCTGGTAGCGGGCAGTCCGAATGGGAGCTTCCTGTTTCTTGAATGCTTCTTTTACAAGCCCGCCGGGAGGCAGGATGATCTCGGCAGTTGTCTCGGCGTCGGGCAGTGTGTGCTCGGAGTCGGGCTCCGTCATCACCTTGTACACGTAGTCGACCAGTTCCACAAAGCGCGCTGATTTTCGGTCGCGAGGATGCTTGAGGCGAATATTAAAATCGGAGCGGACGCGGGCTGGATTCCTGCCCAGAACCATGACCCGATCGGCCAGCATGACCGCCTCTTCGATGTTGTGAGTCACGATGAAAATGGCGCTGGTGGGCATCTTTTTGTTCAGCCACAGTTCGAGCAGTTCGTTGCGGAGATTCTCGGCAGTCAGGACATCAAGCGCGGAAAATGGCTCATCCATGAAGAGAACTTCTGGTTCAACCACGAGGGCACGGGCGAATCCGACCCGCTGCTTCATTCCTCCTGAAAGTTCCTTCGGATACGCGGTCTCGAAGCCATCCAGTCCGACGGTATCGAGTGCGCGCAAGGCTCTCTTGTGACGCTCGACTTCAGGCACGGCCTTGGCCTCAAGCGGCGCCTCAACATTCTGGATAACGGTCAGCCAAGGAAAGAGTGCGAAGCTCTGAAATACGATGGCGACATTTGGTGTTTGCCCGTTCAGCGGCTTTCCATGCCAGAGAAGCGTTCCCGAGGAGGGTTCCGATAGACCAGTCAAGATGCGGAGCAGCGTGGACTTGCCGCATCCCGAAGGCCCGAGCAGAGCGATGATCCTGCCCGGTTCAATCGCGAGATTGGTCGCACCGACAACCTGGATGCGTGTTCCGTCTGACTGCGGGTAAGACTTCTCGACCGCGACGGCTTCGATGATGGCTTCGCTCACACTCGGGCTCCGATAGTTCTATACACGATTTCTGAGGCGGATTGCGACGATGTAACAATTTATTCACATGGGAAATCGTCGGTGGTCGTTTGTCGTTGGTCGTTCGCTAAAAGCCGACAAGTGACGAGCTATCAGGCGAAGAATCGGTCGTTGGAATGATCTGCGAATGGCTTCGGCAAGCGATCGCTGATTTCCGCCAGGAGCGCCAGCTTGGAGGCGTGTTCTCCGTTCAACTGATTCTCCTGAAAGCGCCACCGCCAGTTACCACCATGAAGGCTCGGAGTGTTCATGCGGGCCTCGCTGCCGAGGCCGAGCACGTCTTGCACGGGCACTACAGAGAGACAACCGGGAGAGCTCTGTGCCGCGCGGATAAATGCCCAATGAATGCCGTCTTCAGAGTGTCCGAGATACGCTTCGGCATTGCGGCGTTCGTGGTCTGCCGCGCCCGAACTCCACCAACCCTGAACGGTGTCATTGTCATGGGTGCCGGTATAAATGACCTTGCCCGCGGAGCGATGCGGCAGGTACATGTGAGCGCCTTCGTCGCCGAAGCCGAACTGGAGAACTGCCATTCCTGGGATCTTCAGGCGATCGCGCAGCGCGTGCACCTCAGGCGTGATGTAGCCCAGGTCTTCGGCAAAGAACGGCAATCCGCCGAGCGATTCACGTAGTTGCGAAAACAGATCATCTCGTGGTCCATCGACCCAATGGCCGTTGACGGCAGTGGGATCGTGCGCGGGTATCTCCCAGAACTGGTCGAATCCCCGGAAGTGATCGAGACGGATGTAGTCGCAATTCTGGGTAGCCCATCGCAGCCGCTGCACCCACCATTGGTAGCCCCGCTGCTTCATCACATCCCAGCGGTAAAGGGGATTTCCCCAGCGCTGTCCAGTCTTGCTAAAGAAATCTGGAGGAACTCCGGCCACGACTTCCGGTTCGAGGTTCGCGTCGAGGCGGAACAGCTCCGGGTGAGTCCAGACATCAGCACTATCGTGATTTACGAAAATGGCGACGTCGCCGACGATGCGGACCGCGCGTTCGGCGCAATAGGCCCGCAGGGCATGCCACTGCTCGCAGAAGGCGAACTGCAGAGCTTTACGAACACGAATACTGTCGGCGAGTTCCTGCTGGGCATTGTTGAGGGCCGCGGACTCACGGGAAGCTAATCCTCGGGGCCACGAGTTCCACGCGGCCAGTTTGTGACGGGCGCGCAGAGCGTCGAAGAGGACGAAATCGTCGAGCCACCACGCGTTCTCGGCGCAGAAGGATTCGAAGCGGCCGAGTGCTTCCTGGGATGCGCGCCGGAGAAATCCGTGACCGGCTTCAAACAGCAACGGCATCTTTTGCGCGAAAACCTGTTCGTACTCGACCGCGCCCGAACTGGGCAGAAGGGCGTCCAGTTGGCGGCGATCGATCCATCCGAAATCCGCCAGACGTTCCAGGCTGATCAGCAGAGGATTTCCTGCGAACGCCGATGTCGAAGAATAAGGAGAGTTCCCGTAACCGAGAGGTCCAAGAGGCAGCACTTGCCAGACGCCCTGGCGTGCGGAGGCAAGGAAATCTACGAAGCGGTACGCGGTGGGCCCAAAATCGCCGATACCACCGCGAGAAGGCAGGGACGTGGGATGTAACAGGATGCCAGCGGCACGGGCAAAAGACATGACACCGCCGCTACATTCCTGATTCGCTGCCGGAGCGCATGAGGATTTTGAGTTCTTCTTCGTTTCGCTTGATTTTGCCAGACTTGGTGAGTTCGTCGATCAGGTTCGAGACGAAGAGAGCGAACCGCTCCTGCTGCTTCTGCTGCAACACTGAATCGCGAATCTGGTCGCGCTTGGAGGAGTAGTCCGCCTCGGTAGGTTGCTGGTTCTGCAGAATTTGAAGAACGGCCGCGTCACCGCCGCTGCTGATGGGCCCTGTGATTTCACCAGGCTTCATAGTAAAAGCAACGGAGGCTTGTCCGGACATGGAGCCTACATCGGGTACCTGTCCATCGGGCGGAACTAGGTCGCTAGTCTTCATGGCGGCGCCCAGTTCTTTGGCGGCTTTCTTCAGGTCGTGAGTGTTCTTCGCGCGGTCGGAGAGCTCTTGAGCCTTCTGGGTCAGAAGAGTTCTCGACTGCTCGGTTTTGAATTCGTCTTCAACTTTCGTGCGGATTTCGTCGAAAGTGGGAGTAGCCGGCGGTTTGGTCGCCAACAGTTCGTATACAACGCTTCCCTGCGATGAGGAGGCGAGATCTGGAGGCGATTTTTCCTGCGCGGCGAATACCGATTCCATGAACTGGGGAGAAGGCCCCAGTCCCGGCAGCATGTCGCGCCGGCCAAAGAAATCTGAGGTGATGACGGGCACGTTGTGTTTCGCGGCAGCCGCGTCAAGGCCTTGAGTTTTCGCGTCCTTCAACAACGATTCGGCTTGCTGCTGGGCAACCTGCTGCGCTTTCTGGTGCTTAAGAATCGGCTCGATCTCTGAGTTTACCTCATCAAGCGGCTTGACGTGGGCGTCCTGCTTGTCGTCAATGCGGATGATGTGAAAGCCGAAGGTTGCGCTGCGGACGAGGTCGGGAACCAGGCCTTTGGGGCTGGAGAAGATCGTCTTGTCGAATTCTGGAACGGTCTGACCCTTTCCAAGCCAGCCCAGTGCTCCGCCTTGCTTTCCGCTGCCAGGGTCCTCGGAATATTTCTTGGCCAAGTCTTCAAAACTTGCGCCGCCCTTGATTTGCTTCAGGATATCTTCGGCACGGCGCTGAGCTTCGGCCACACCCTTATCGTCGACTTTACCGTCCGGACCGGGCGTAGGCGTCTTAATGAGAATGTGACTGACTTTGACCTGTGCCGGCAGGCTGTATTGCTCGCGGTGGTCGCGGTAGTAGCTGGCGAGATCTTCTGGCGTCACCTGAACGCTGGCTTCCACTTTGTTGCTGTCGATGACGGCATATTTCACCTTGCGCCTCTCGGGAATCGAGTTGTTGTAGGTGGCAAGGTGGCTCTGATAAAAAGCCTTCAGTTCGGTGTCGGTCGGGTGCAGTCCTTTCTTGAGGTCTTCCTGCTTCAACACCGCGTAATCGAACTTTACTTTCGTATTCTGCTTCAGAAACTGCTCGTGAATCTCGTTCTCACTGACGCTCGCGCTGTTGGTGATCAGCGCCTGCAGTTTGGTTAAGACAATGTCCTTTTGAACGGAATCTTCAAACTCCGCTACGCTGAGTTGGGCATTCTGTAGCATCCCCTTGTATTCCTGCTCCCCGATAAAGTTGCCGCCGGGGAAGAAGGTGGCGGCATAGCGGCCGTGCTGCAGTTCGTCGAGAACTTCCTGTTTGTTGGCGCGCAGGCCAATACGATTCGCTTCGTCGAGCAGCGCTTGGCGGGTGATCAAACGTTCGACAGCCTGCTGGGTCGCCTGTTGCATCAGAAAAGGCCTGATCCTGGCCGCCATCTCGCCATACTGAGCGGCTTGCTGATCAGCGGCCTGCTTGGCTGTCCTGCTTACCTCGTCAGTAGAGATGTCTTGGCCGTTGACCTTGGCGATGACCCCCTTGCCAGTACCGCCGCTGAACGTGTCAGACCCAAGGCCGCCGGGAATCAGGGTGATGACCATCGAGGCGCAAATCAACAGGAGCAGCGCTGCGAGAATATACTTCGTCGTCTGACCAGATTTTTGCAGAAAGCGAATCATTTTCTTATCACTCCAGAGTGGGGAGGCGAATTTTCAATTATAAACTACGCTGCCGAAATTGACTTCGCCTTTAAAAACCCTCGGGAGAGGGATGAACAACGTGATCTGGGCCAGGCCATGTGACACAGAGCGTGATTTATGGCTTCGGCGATTCATTCTGAAAATGGGCTATTGAAACGTATTAATATACGTGTTATCCGTTTCAGCGACAGAAATTCCACGAGTTCCATGCCGAACGACGGTCTGCGTCCGCAAAGGAGCAAAATGAAATCTGGTAAACAGGCAGCAGTCATTGCATTTCTTCTGACTCAAGTTCTTTTTCTTCCGTGTATCGTCGCGCAACAAAAAACCAAGCCCGCCAATGGCGCCATGACCCAAGGTGAGGCCAAACTCGCACTGCGAGAGGGATGGACATTGCAGACCTCGGCGAAGGTCGAGGCCAAGGGAGAAGTTATCTCAACACCTCAGTTCTCGCCAAAGGGATGGCATGACGTCACCGTTCCGACGACGGTTGTGGCCGCTCTCGTGAAGAATAAGACACTTCTGGATCCCTTCCCGGGAATGAATTTGCGGAGTTTTCCAGGCGTGAACTACCCCATCGGCGGGAATTTCTCGAACATTGCAATGGCGACGGACAGTCCTTACGCGGTTTCGTGGTGGTACCGCAAGGCGTTCACGGTCCCGGCGTCCTACAAAGGAAAAACGATCTGGTTGAAGTTCAACGGGATCAACTACCGCGCCAACATTTTTCTAAATGGGAAACTGATCGCGAACTCGGATGACGTTGCCGGAGCGTGGCGGACCTATGAGTTCAACATTACCGCCGGGGCCAAAACTGGCGCGGAGAACGTTCTGGCGGTGCAGGCATTTGCTCCTACGGAGCATGATCTCGCGATCACGTTCGTGGATTGGAACCCCGCTCCCCCGGACAAGAATATGGGACTTTGGCGCGAGGTCTATCTGACTACAAGCGGTCCAGCGGCGATGCGATATCCCACTGTGGTTTCCAAGTTGAATCCGCCGGCGAATGACAGTGCGCAGCTTACTGTTACGGCGCAGTTGAAGAATGGCACCGATCAGCCAGTGAAGGGCAAGCTGAAGGGACAGATTGAAAACGTAACCTTTGAACAGGATGTCGATCTGGCAGCGAACGAAGCCAAGGACGTGACGTTCACTCCCGACAAATTCTCGCAGTTGGTGTTTTCGAATCCGCGATTGTGGTGGCCGGCGCAGATGGGTAAGCCCGACCTGTACAAGCTGAGTATGCAATTTGAGGTAAACGATGCGGTCAGCGATCATGCGAATTCTGAGTTCGGCATCCGTGAAATTACGTCAGAGGTTAACTCGGTCGGAGGCCGGCGCTTCCAGATCAATGGCAAGAACATTCTGATTCGCGGCGGCGGCTATACGCCCGACATGATGCTGCGCGAGAATTCGCAGCGCATGCACGACGAGTTCCGCTATGTCGAGGACATGGGGTTGAACACGGTTCGACTCGAAGGCAAACTTGAGACCCAGGAATTCTTTAATATTGCCGACAAGAAAGGCATTCTGGTGATGGCCGGTTGGTGCTGCTGTGATTTCTGGGAGCGCTGGCCGAAGTGGCAGCCGAAGGACTTCGAGATTGCCAAGCAATCGCTGCGCGATCAGATCTACCGGCTACGCAGCCATCCGGCACTGGTCATGTGGCTGAACGGCAGCGACAATCCTCCGCCCCCGGATGTGGAACAGATGTATCTCGACATCGAGAAGGAGCTGCTCTGGCCAAATCCTACCGTTTCGTCGGCAACCGGAAAGAAGACGAGCGTGACCGGCGACAGTGGCGCAAAGATGAGCGGCCCGTACGAGTACGTCGCTCCGAGCTACTGGGAGGTCGATACGCCTGAGGGCCAGCCCGGGCGCAAGCTATGCAATCCCGGAGGGTGTGGCGGAGCGTATGGATTCAATACTGAAACGAGCATGGGACCCGCGGTTCCGCCGGTGGAGAGCATTCGCGCCATGGTCGGCAAGGACCACATGTGGCCGATCGACGACGTTTGGAACTATCACGCGGGCGGCGGCGAATTCAAAACCATCGGCGTTTTCAGCGAGGCGCTGGCGAATCGCTATGGCAAGTCGGACAACGTGAATGACTTCGCGATCAAGTCGCAGATGCAGACCTACGAAGGCGTGCGCGCGATGTATGAGGCATACAGCCGCAACAAGTATCAGTCGACCGGCGTGATTCAGTGGATGCTCAACAACGCCTGGCCTTCGATGATTTGGCACCTGTACGACTATTACCTGCGTCCGGGGGGCGGATACTTCGGGGCCAAGCGAGCGATGGAAGCTCTACATCCGGTTTACGGTTATGACGACCACTCGATTTGGGTGGTCAGCAGCCAGTACATCGATGTGAAGGGGCTGAAGCTGATCACGAAGATCTACAATCTGGACGCTACAGAGAAATTCACACAAGAGAACCCGGTCGATGTGGGTGCGGACAGTACGGCAAAGATCTTCGCGCTGCCGGACGTTTCGGGGCTGAGCAATACCTATTTTCTCGTGCTGAAACTTGAAGACTCGACGGGAAAACTGGTCGGGTCGAACTTCTACTGGCTCTCGACCAAGCCCGAGACACTCGATTGGGCAAAGTCGAATTGGTGGATGACACCAACGGCTTCTTACGCCGACTACACCGCAATTTCCCAGTTGCCCAAGGTGAAATTGAAAGTCTCAGATCATACGGAACACAAAGGCGAAGAAGCGATCACTCACGTGACCATCGGGAATCCTAGCAAGAACCTGGCATTCTTCGTGCGCCTGAAAGTTGAGAAGGGCGCCAAGGGGGAAGAGATTCTGCCGGTCGTGTGGCAGGACAACTACATTTCGCTGCTACCCGGCGAGAAGCGCGAGGTGAGCGCGACGTATCGAGCCAGCGAGTTGGGACCGGCCACGCCTGCCGTGGAAGTCAGCGGCTGGAATGTGGAATGATTTGATGGGTAATTTAGTATTGAGTAATTGACTGGGTGCCCCGCTTCTGGCCGGTTTTGGCAGAAGTGGGATTTCTTTATTGGGCCGACGAAGTCCCACTTCTTAACTTCGGCGAGAAATGGTGTGCGCCGCACTACTTAACATTGCCAAACAACCGCAACTACTCTTAAACATGCTGTGATATCGAGAGGATATTGCCGTCGGGATCTTTGAACCAGGCCACTTTGTCTCCCGTGGGCGCTGTCCAGATTCCCAGTTCGTCCTGCTTGAAGAATCCGAAGATTTCGAACTTTACACCTAGATTTGTCAGGCTCCGCACTGCGTCGTCAATTCTAGATACCTGCCATCCCAGCACCGTATACTGTGCCGGCTTGAAGTCCTTCATTTTTGCCGCGCGCACCATGATTCCGTTGGCCTCGAATACCAACGCGAAGCCGTCGTCCTTCACAAAACGTAATCCCAGGATGCCTTCATAGAACCCCCGTGCTTTTTCTGCGTTTGTGATTGCTACGAAAGCGACGATATCTGTTGACCCCAGCATGGTTGATCTCCTGTTTATGCCTCGAAGTTGAGGAAGTTTAGACCGTTGCAGGCGAGTCCGTATTCCGCTATCGTGACAATGAATGTCGAAAATACGACAACCCGTCGAAATATGCCCAGCGCTGCCTTCTCCGGTCACCGCTTTGGCCTACAACCTGGAGCACGGACGGGTGATTCCAGCGCATCAGCATCCCGAGGATCAGCTCGTCTATGCCAGCCAAGGCGTGATGACGGTACGCACGGAGGCCGGGACATGGGTGGTTCCTGCCCAGAGGGCTGTCTGGATTCCAGCGGGGATTCCGCACAGCGTCCAGATGTCGGGCGCGGTTTCGATGCGAACCATCTATTTGCGTGCACGAATGGTGCGGCGCCTCCCGCGAGCCTGTTGTGTGATTAATGTTTCGCCACTGCTGCAGCAGCTGATCGTTCATCTATGCAGCTACGGGAAGCTCAGCCGCAGATCGAAAGTCCATGCGCATCTTATCGATGTCCTGGTTGATCAACTCGAGGCGGTAAAGACGGTCCCGCTCCAGCTGCCGACACCAAGCGACCAGCGCGCCGCACGGGTGGCCGCTGCGCTGCAATCGGACCTTGGAGAATCTCGTTCTGTGGATTGGGCGTGCAAAAAGGCAGGCGCGAGTAAACGTACGATTGAGCGGTTATTCCGTCAGGAGACTCGGTTGTCATTGGGAAAATGGCGGCAACAGCTTCGGTTGCTGCGCTCGCTGCAACTGCTGGCCGCCGGGGAGAAAATCACGAGCGCGGCACTCGAAGCCGGTTACAGCACGCCCAGCGCATTCATCGCAATGTTTCGAAAGGCGCTGGGGACAACGCCCCGGAAGTACTTTGAGAACATCCAGGCAAGTTCTACTGGTCGCTGAAGTCGATCATGACCGGGGCTGAACGGAACCAGTTCGTCTTAGAGCCGACATAGACGATTCCGATCGCAAACCAGATGCCGCCGACGATCTTGGCAAGGTGTGGAAGCTTCCACCAGATAATCGCACAGGCGACAAACCCGAGCAGGGGCAATATCGCGTCGCGCAAAACACGAAGCGGTTGGCCCGCCGGCCGATGAACCGAGAACTGCCAGAAGCACGCGAAATTGACTCCGATGAAGGCCAGAAAGGCGCCGAAGTTCAGGAGTTCTCCTGCATGCTGGTAAGCGCTGCCGACGTAGTTCAACACCACGGCGCCCGCAAACGACAATCCACCGATAAGCAGGATGTTGTAGGTTGGCGTGCTGCTACCCGGCTTCAGGTATCCAAAAAACTTCCGTGGAAGGACGCCGTCACGTCCCATGCCGAAGAGCAAACGGGCGGCACCGAGTGTGCCAGTTAATCCGCTACCGAAGGCTGCCACTCCAAGGATCACGAACATGGCACCGAACAACAGGGCGCCACCCACGCGGCGGCAAATATCCATATAAGCGGTTTCGAGGTTCGGAAACGAGCGCCAATCAGGCCATACGCGCGCTCCAAGGTATGCCTCCACGGCGCTGCACACTCCGGCGAAAAGACATGTCAGGACTACCGCCAGCAATACGTTCCGTTTGGGATTCTCCACGTCCTCGGCCAGGGTGGTCACGCCGTCGAACCCAATGTAGGTGAGCGCGGCAAACGAGGTCGCCGTCAGAATCATGTTCGGATTGAACGTTTTCGGATTGTAGAGCGGCTCAATTGAAAATAAGCCTGCCCATCCCTGCCCAAAATAGAGGTATCGAACCGCCTGCCAAATGAACCAGACAACGACAAACGACATAACGGTGAGCAGGACCTTGTTTGCCCGAGCAGAGGACTTAACGCCTGCAAGGTTGAGCACGGTCATGATGCCGGCTATCACCGCTGCCCAGAACACGAATGGAAGCTCCGGGATATGCAGAGCTGCGGCGCGCTCATGCAGCGCGGTCGAAATCCAGACGGTATTGATCAGTGGCTGCAGCAGGTAATCCAGAATCATCGCCCATCCGGCGAGAAAGCCGAGGTGCGGATTGAGACCCTTGCCGACGTAGGTGTACGCGGAACCTGCTTGGGGATAAAGAGCGCCCATGCGTCCGTAGCTGACGGCGGTGATCAACATCGCGAAGAGCGCGATCAGAATGATCGTGACAAAGTGGCCGTCAGAAAGCTTCTGCGCGACGCCGTACAGGGGAACTGGAGCGATCGGCTGAATGAGGACGATTCCGTAGAAGATCAGATCCCAAAGAGTGAGCGTGCGGCGGAGCCTGGGGACGGCAGCAGGTGTGGAGGTGGACGTTTCCATGAGAAACGCTATTGGATTATGGGAAGGCTTGGAATGTCAAATATTAAAACGTTTCTATACCCTAACTCGGGCCCAAGCGATGTCATTCATACGAGTGCGGAATGTTTCCCGCAAGAACGTTACGAAATATCGACAGAAGCTCTTTGACTGGCTCCTCCGGTTCACGGTTTGCTATGTAGCAAATCCCGTCTACTGCGATCAGCGCTGTGCGCTGTCGTTTGGTCCTTCGATTCGGCTTTGCCGAATCTCAGGATGACATCTCGTCACCGTGATGGAGAATCAGTGCTGCCGGTTCTCGCCGTAGTCGAACCAGTATCCGCGTTGCTCGTTGCCTGACATGTGGCGCGTGTTGTATTCGAGCAGGTAGTTCACGTGGCTGTTGTCTAGCGGGAACGATTTCTTCGGCGGATACGGATACTCGCCCATGCTCAGGAATGGCAGCGGCGCGACGTAGTTCCCTTCGGCGGCGTAGAAGTCCATGTCTTTCTCGTATCCGTTGGCGGCGAAAAAGTAGTCGCGCACCCAGCCTGGGATAAGCGCGGGAAGCTTTGATGGATCGAAGTCGAGACGAACTTCGTCGCCGGAGCCAAAGACGGCGAGCTTGTCATCAAGAGATGTCAGCAGCGGGAGCACGTCGCCATAGCGCGTGTAGGTGCCGAGCGGGCGAGTGTAGGGTCCGGTCGCGCTCGTCTTATCGTAGACGTAGTGGACGTTGCCGGGAGGAAGGCCTTCGATCTTGTAGGGGTAGCCGTGGAATTCGAGATCGGCATGGAGTAGAGGCAAGGCGTTTAGCTTGAATTCTGGGGCATGGTTCGGGAGATCCTTCGCTCCGCCTGAAATGCGGCGCCGCTCAGGATGACGCCCTTGAATAGGTTGTGGAGTTCGGTTGATCAGGATGCTGTCCCAGTAGATTTGCAGATTCGTTGTTATGCGAATCTTCTGCGTGCCTTGGGGCAACTTGCCGGTGAGATCGGCAGTCATCGTGCGGGGGCCGCCTGCGGGGAATCCCATGTCGTCCATGACTCGTTTCCAGCTTCCATCGGTGGTTTGCGCTTCGACGTAGGGCGCGACCGGTTCCAGTTTCGACTGCGCGGCTGCGTACATGCTGTTGGCGGTGAAGTATTCGATCTCACCGTGGGCCAGCAGCCAGAGCGGGCCGCCTTGATAGGGTTTGCCGAGGTCGAGGGTTAGCGTGTGCGTTTTTGCGAATCCGGCGAATTGCGTCATTTCGAAATCGCCGAAGAAACGATGCGCGAGCAGATCAGGAAGGACATTGTGGCCGTGGTCGTCCCAGGCTGCGGCGGGCAGCTTGGCATCCTGGCTGACGACTACTTTGAATTCAGGATATGGCGGGTTTGAGGCGAAGTATTCGTTGGGATAGACATCGATGTTCGCGGGATGATCGACCGCGAGGAGGCGGACTTGGTCAAGGTAGACCGCTTCTTCGAGCGGCTCCATGAAACGGAAGGACAAACGTCCGGCGTCGGGCTTCCGGCTTCCGGCTTCAGCGAATCTTGAGCTCTGAGGTCTGAGGTCCGAGGTCTTCTTTTCCTGCACCATCCCTGTCGGGATCTTTATGTACTCCACAGGACGGGGGATGTCGCGCTGGTTGGGGCCGATCCAGTGGCCGACGACTCCGGCGCCCAGCATGTCGGCGACGAATTCGTAATGCTCGCCATTCCAGGCAAAGAGCGTGGGACAGGAACTGCCGCGGCGGTCGATCTCGAGGAGTTCGTGACGCTTGTCGCCCGCCACCTGATTTTCATCAACTTCGTCCTGGAGCACGCCCGTAGGCCAGAGCATGCGGACGATGTCGGCGTTCTTCGACTGGCCGAGGCCGACGATGATATCGAGGGAGTTCTGGCCGAGGTAGCCGTTTGATCCGTAGATTTCGAATTTCTGGCGGTTGCCGCCGGAGAAGACTTCAACCTTGGTGCCGATCGCCGATTTGTTGTCGTTGAGTCCCTTGAGGGAAAGCTTCAGCCAGTGATTCTGCGTCGCGCCTTCGTTGCGCAGGAGAACGGCGGGGCCGTGATTTTGCGTGATGAGCAGGTCGGTGGCACCGTCGTTGTCATAATCGCCGGTGATGATGGAGCGCGGGTTCTCGAGATGAATCTTGTCGAGACCGACGTCAGCGGTGACGTCTTTGAATCCGTCGGTGCCGAGATTGCGGAAGAGGCGGATTTCACCCTTGCCATCTTTCGTCTCGCCGACGGCGACCAGGTCGACCCAGCCGTCGTTGTCGTAGTCGAAGGCGGCGAGGCCGAAGGCGCGGACCCAGTTGGTATCGGGGAGCTTTACTTGATCGAAGGCTTTCCCGTGGTTGTTCCGCCAGAGGTTGAGGCCGGGAGCTTGCATTTGTGTGAAGGCGAGGTCCATCCATCCGTCATGGTCGAAATCCAAAACAGCAATCCCATTCGGGAATTTGGCTGTCTCCGGATTCCAAGGCAATGCTTCGAACTTTCCCTCTCGTGGATTTAGCAGCACGGCGGGTGTGTCGCCCGGACAAGTTTTTACGAGATCCACCGCGCGGTCGTTGTTGATATCTGAGCCAAGCATCTGACCGCTGCACAATTCTGTGCCCTCTCTCGCGAGTCCCTTTTCGCGAGTTACCGAAGTGAAAGTGCCGTTGCCATTGTTTTGCAAAAGTGACGTTGTCCCACCTGTGAATAGGTCCAGATCGCCGTCATGGTCGAAATCGACGAATGCCAGTGCAAGCGGGACGCTTTCATTTGTGAGACCCGCTGCAGCGGTCACATCCTTGAACGTGCCGTTATGCTCGTTGTGCAAAAGCACGAAACCAGTGCCGGAAGTAATCGCCAAATCAGCAAATCCGTCATTGTCATAGTCGCCAGACGTACACACCAATGCGTGCTTCTTCGGGTCCAAACCTGCCTTGGCCGTGACGTCTTCAAATTTCCCATTGCCAACATTGTGATAAAGCGACATACCTCCCTGGGCGCCGCTAGTCGGGAGAAAGAGATCGGTCCGACCGTCGTTGTCGAAGTCGAGGAAGCAGGCTCCAGCGCCGAGTTCGATATCTCTTCCTATCGCAGATTTGGTGCTGATAGCCCGTGTCTCAATCCCAGCCTCCTTCGTCGCATCCACGAACTGCACTTTGATTTGCGGTGGCGGCTTCAACTGCGCTTGCGGCGATTCCAAGGCACGCGAGTACTGGCCCTGTTCGCCGTACGCCAAGCTCATCGGGGAGCCGTACTTGTTTTGCGTAATGTACTGGAATTTTTTGAGGTGGTCGCGGGCGTTGTCGGTATTGCCGGATTGTTGGTAGGCGCGGGAGAGGCCGAATTCGGCGGAGGCGTGCAGCGGGTTGAGCTTTAAGGCGTGTTCGAAAGCTTCGATCGCCGGTGGGAACTGTTTCGCTTGGACGTACGCGGTGCCTAGGAAATACCACGTGTCGGCGTCGTTGGGATCGATCTCGGTTACATGCTTGAACGCGTCAATCGACGCTTGCGCGTCACCCGTATTTTTTGAAAGCAGGCCCAGGTTGTACCACGCGTTGGGATTCTTCGGATCTTGCTTGAGCGCATCCTCGAAGGCTGCTTTCGCTTCGTCCCCCTTTTGAAGGTTTTGGTAAGCCACGCCTTCGTTCAGGCGCGCGATGGCGAACTTCGGATCCGCCGCGACTGCCTCCTGAAATTCTTTCAATCCCTTTTCGAAGAGCTGCTGGTTCATGTAGGCGCAGCCTAGATTGTTGTGGCGCGCGGCTTCGATGGGATTGGGTTCGGGGGCAGGCAAGAATACGCCGATTGCCGCTACTACCGCGGCAAAGAAAGCAGCTGAAATTTTCAGGTTCATTCCGTTAAAGATTTAACCACAGAGGGCACCCTTCGGCTACGCTCAGTGCAGGCTAGGAGCAAACAGGGGAAAGACGCGGGAGGGAATTCCCTTTCTAATCCGCGTGTGCCAATTACGTGCATGGGATCCTTCGCTGCGCTCAGGATGACAAATGTTTATTGGCCAAGTGCTAATTGCCAACTGCTAATTGCTTCTCCGTGCGCACGCGGGACGCGGAATATCCGCGATTGCCGGTGATTCCTTTCCCTTCTTCCACGGTCACGGTCTGCCCGGCATTTACGTTGGACAGTTTGTCGACCTGGCCGCTCGGCCATTGGATCTCGATTGCATCGGCCTTCGCGTGAGAGCCCAAGCCGAAGGTCAGGACGAGTTCACTCTGTGACAAGTAACTGGAGCCTGAGCGCAGCATCTTCCACTGCTTATCGGAGCCGGAGGTGACGCGCACGACGGCGCCGATTCCGTCGCGGTTCGATTTCGTTCCGACGAGCTTGATGCGCAGGCTTTGGTTGGTTCCACCGTCATTGCGGAAGAGGTATGCCGGTCCGGCATTTGTGGTCAGAAGAATGTCCGGGAAACCGTCGTTATTGACGTCCGCATAGGCGGTGGAGCGAGCTACTTTCGCCTCGGCGAAGGTCTTGCCCATCTGGGCGGTAACTTCGGTGAACTTGCCTCCGCCTAAGTTACGAAACAGATGCGGAGGCTCGGCATAGCTCACGCGTTTCTGCACGCGCTCGATTTCATTTTCGATGTGGCCATCGGCGACGAAGATGTCGGGCCAGCCGTCGTTGTCGTAGTCAAAGAAGAAACATCCGAAGCCTAGAGTCACGAGTGTGTCGCGGCCGATTTCGGATTGCGGAGCTTCGTCAACAAACAGGCCGTTGCCCTCGTTGTGGTAGAGGGAAACCATCTGGTTGGCGAAGTTGCTGATGATGAGACTCGCGTAGCCGCTGCGGTCGTAGTCCGCAGCGTCGGCACCCATGCCGGCGCGCGCGACGCCGTCTTCGCTGAAGCCGATCCCGGCAGCGACTCCACGCTCATCGAATGTGCCGTTCTTCTTGTTCACATAAAGCTTGTTGGGCTGCGTGTCGTTAGCGATCAGGATGTCGGGCCAAGCGTCGAGATTCACATCGAGGACCGCGATACCCAAGCTTTTCGACGTCGGATCGCCGAGGCCCGCTTTGTGCGTGGCGTCTTCGAATTTGCCTCCGCCCAGGTTGTGCCAGAGGCGGACCGACGTGCCTTTATACGACTCTGGCGTGCAGTACGACTTGTGCGACCCGTCGATCGTGCAATAGAGGTCGCCCTGCTCGCTCCACTGGACATAATTGGCGACGACGAGATCGAGTTTGCCGTCGCGGTCGTAGTCGACCCAGGCGGAACTCGTCGAAAATTCGTTCGGACCCCACATACCTGCGCTTTTCGTGACATCGGTGAACGTACCGTTGCCGTTGTTGTGGAAGAGATGGCTCTGGCCCAGAGCAGAAATGAATAGATCGTCAAAGCCGTCGTTATCGTAGTCGCCAACGGCGACGCCGAATCCGTACATCGGGATAGCGAGTCCGGCCTTGCGAGTTGCGTCGACAAAAGTGCCGTCGTGATTGTTGTGGTAGAGCTTGAGCGTGGTGGCGCCGCCGCGGGGATGTCCGGGAAAATCTTGGCCGTTGATCAGGACAATGTCCGGGTATCCGTCGTTGTCATAATCGATGAAGGCGCAACCCGGGCCCATGGTTTCGGGCAGCCATTTCTTGCCGAAGGCACCGTTGTTGTGGGTGAAGTGAATCCCGGCTTGGGCAGTGATGTCGCGGAACTGGATTTGGGCGTGGGCGGTGGCAGCCAGGAAAATCGCTATCAACCACGGAGACACGGAGGCACGGAGGATCCTGCTAAAGAGGGAAAAGCTCCATTCTCGGTGGTTCCGTGACTCCGTGGTGTACTTGTTTTTGGAGAACATTTATCGGGAGGCTCCGGCAGATGTGGCCGTGCGGCTCGTTTCACGTCGCCTGACGGCCGAGGCGGCTGTCCCTACACGGTTCGTTGTGACGGGCAACGATACAGAGACATGCTCGTGGACCGACTGGCGCTCGTTGTTGTCTTCCGGATGCAGCTGCCGATACGGACCTGTGATCGCCTGTGAGGACTCGTCGGCCTTGAAGCGCATGTAGCGGGCCTGATGTTCCTTCGCCAACTTTTCGTTGCCGAGCCCGTTGTAGCAAAGCATGAGATTGTAGTGGGCTTGCAAGTCTTCGGGATCGATTGCCAGCACGGATTGCAAGACCTTTACGGCTTCATCGTACTTGCGTTCGAGGAAGAGAACGCGGCCAAGATCGTTGAGAGCCACGCGATCCCGTGGATATTGTGCCAACACGGTGCGCAAGCGCGACGCGGCTCCTTCGTAGTTGCCATCAGAGCGCAGAACTTTTGCGTAGAAAAAGCTTGCGCGAGCCAGATTCGGGGCTAAGGCCAACGCTTTCTCCAGCACTCTGCGGGCACGCTCCATGTCGCCTTCCTGCACCGCACAGCGGCCGATGTTGACCCAGCCGTCGGGATTGTTGTGATCGGCTTCAGTTACTTTCTCGAAGGCGGCGGCGGCGCCCTTCAAATCTCCCTGCAGGAACAGGCCGATGCCATAGTCATTCCAGCGCTGCCATTCTTCCTTGCGCACCATGGTCTTGGGTTCGGATTTGGGCGCATTATGCGCGGTGACCGGAAGCGTGACCTGATCCTCCGCCACAGGAACGATGGGCAGGTCGGGGATCTTCTCCTGCTTCGCCGAAACTCCGCTCAGAGAGCCGGTAAAAAGAGTTGGGCGGTCGTCATATTCGGGAGCAACTGCATCGGGTTTGCTGGGATCCGGAATGCCGGCGAAAGCCTCCTGCGTGCCGTACCAGGAAAACTTGCGGTAGCAGAGGCGTGCATGCAGCGTGATTTTGTTGCCTGCGTTTTCGGGAACGTGCATGCGATAGTGCACGGTGTCGGCCGCCCCGGGCGGAATTAACCTCACATAAACAACTGCACGCGTGGCCCAGGCATTGCGTTTGTTGATGGGATTTCCGTGTGCGTCGATCTGCAATGAGCGGTAGAAATGCGCACCCTTCTCGACCGGGCCGTGGCCATTGTCCACAGCCATGCCGCTCCAGAAGATCGTCTGTCCTTTGTCGTCCGTGCCCTTCAACTCAAGCCACGTGTCGTAGGCGTCGACCGTGCCTCCGGGAAAGAAGTGACCGACTTTCTTGGTGCGCACGACAACATCGACGCGAACCGTATCGCCCCGGCGCAGTGCGGGCTGAACGCGATTCAGAGGCGCGGTGATCGGAACCGCTTCGCCCCCGGCGGCTGCGACTTTGCTTTCTGCTTCCTCCCCGACCGCAAACGTGGTGTTGAGATCGGATTGAACCACGGCTCCTGGTTTGAGCGGAGCTTGCGCGGGAGATAACGCAAAGATATCGACCGTAAGTTGACCGTTGCGGAGGAAATCTTCTGTCAGCTTGAGTTGGGCCGGATCTTCATTCGCGGTTGGCACGGCAGTGTTCGCCGCCGGAAAACGGTGCGAGTGGACAAACCCATTGATATTGCCCATGTCCTTGGAAGACTCCTGAGGCATGTGGCAATCGGCGCACTGCTGCGACTTCGGAGGATAGTAGAACGAGCGCGCGCCTTGCCCGGAAACTCCGCTAGCCTGCCAGTTGTCGTACTCGTTGAAGCCGCGGAACCAGCGGTATTTATTCACCGGGACATCAAGATGGACTTTATGGCACGACGAGCAGAACTCCGCCGTTTGATCTCGCATGAAGGGCTTGAGGAATACTCGGCGGTGCGGCTCAGGATTGAGCTTGATCAGAAAATCGTGGAACTCGCGGGCGATGGGGTTCTTGGTCGCAGCCAGCTCGTGCAACTTGGGATATTCGAGATAGAAATCCCCTTGGCCCATGGTGCTCTTTACGTTGGCGATGGAGTGACACATCATGCAACCCAGGCCTGCTTGGGCTTCCGGGCGGTGAACGATCTGCTTGATCGGGGTGTCCATCAACCCTGCGTAGAGCACGGCGGGATCGTGACAGCCTCCGCACCATTTGGAAGGCTTGGTGCCGATGGTGTCCTGCATGTACTCGATCGATTTGCGGTACCACTGATTGTTGAAGGATGAGAAGTGGTGCGCCGAACTGAACCACTGGTTATAAATGTCTTCGTGGCAGCGCTTGCAGGAATCGGACTCCATGAAGAACTTGCTGGGAATCTTCTGCTTGCCATACACCTGCGCGGAACTGGGGAAGAACGAACCTTCGGGGCCGTCGCCTTCTCCGTTCATTGTGTCGGGTGGCATGGTGGGATTTTCGATGCGATTGCGTGTTTGCCAGCTCTCGCGCACGTATCGTGCCGCCCAGCCGATCCCCGCGAGTATGGCGAGACAGAACACAACGCGAAGCGCGCCCGCGGCCACTCGCGATCCAATTGGGCTTGAATTCGAGGATGCACCCGCACTCAATCTTCCGGCGACCAGGAGTCCTATTCCAACAACCGAGAGCGCGATGTGGTAGTAGAGCTTGTTCCATTCGGTGCGGAGCGTCCCGGTCTTAATGAGGATCAAACCGAGAACGGCCCCGGCAGCAATCGTCAGCCAGCCCACTCTGGAAACAAGGTTTCCCGAACGCAGGAAACGCACCAAGGTTGGAATCAGAAGAATTCCTGCCAGCACTCCGCCGACTGCGTGCAGAAGAACAATGACTGCGTAAAAGACATTTGCTTGCGGGAATGTGTAAAGGTAGAACGCAGAAAGCGCAAGAAAGCCGATCAGCCCCATCAAAATGCGATCGATTCTTTTCCTGGATTCTGGCATTTCTGAATGGCGTAAGCAGGGAGTTGCGGACTCTGCCCCACAGTGACCGAAGTCCCACGTGCAATTTAAGTTATACAACCAGGGTGAAAAGACCCGAATAATACAAACATATTAGAACGAATTTCATGAAATTGGCGGGACACGCCAGGCGTTGCAAGACGCCTCAATCATAGCTGCAATTGAGAGAACCTGCTCTTCTTCCCATGGCCGGCCGACAATCTGTACCCCCACTGGCAGGCGCCGCTCCGAGTGTGTAATCGGGACAACGGCAGCGGGATTGCCGAGAAGGTTGAACCATTCGGTGTAGCTCCAGGCATCGAGATATTCGATCTTCTTTCCCTCGACGGCCCAATTGCGCTCGCCGTGGCGAAATGCGGGAATCGCAGCAGGGGGGCAAAGAAGGATCGGGTATTTCCGCATCTGTTCGAGGAAGTTTGCGCGGAGCATGTCGCGCTGAATCCAAGTATCGATCACGTCGTGCTCCGACAATTTCGGCTCCGCCTCCGACCACTCGAGGAACTGTTTGAGAATAGGATTCGCGTCTTGCTCGCGACCGGCAAACATCGGAGCAATGAGCATGCCGCCCATTTTCACGAAGAATCTCTTCCAGAGAATGCGGGATTGTTCAAGGCCTTCGGGACGGAAGGATTCGACCTGAAAACCAGCATGACGCAAAGCATCGGCTGCGGTGCGAACTGCGCTGCGGATTTCCCGTGTGACTGGGGTGCGGCCGTCATCTTCGAAGTAGCCGATCTTTAGTTGCTTCAGTTCGTTGGGAGTTGGCCAGCGGAGAGGAACTGGAGCAGCACAGGTGTCCCCGTCGTCAGGCCCCTGGGTCACTTCGAATAAAACTTTCAAATCGTCAACAGTGCGCGCCATCGGGCCAACCACACCGATCAGCGCAAAGGGCCCTCCGGATGGCGGGAAGTGGCCGGTGGCGGGAATGCGTCCGGGAGTGGGTTTAAGTCCACAGATGCCGCTGAAGTGCGCAGGAACGCGAATTGATCCACCGCCATCGCTGCCGATTCCTCCCGCGGACATGCCGGATGCAATTGCTGCCGACTCGCCGCCGCTTGATCCGCCGGGTGTGCGCTCGAGATCCCATGGAGAATTGGTACGGCCGTACACAGCATTGTCAGTCTCCCACGCCATCAGCAGCTCGGGGGTATTCGTCATGCCGAGAATCAGTGCTCCAGCGCGGCGAAGCCGCTCGACCAAGGGTGCGTCTGTTTGGGCGACATAGCCGGCGCGTAGACGAGTGCCGGCTTCGCATTTCATTCCGGCAACCTCGATTGAGGCTTTAATGCTGATGGGGACGCCGTGCAGGGGCCCGAGTTCCCTGCCGCTCATCACGGCGGTTTCCGCGTGTCGTGCCTGTTGGCGCACGCGTTCGGAATCTATCTGGATGAATGCGTTGAGTTTCGGATTCAGACGTTCGATTTTGGCCAAGTGGGCTTCGGCGAGTTCGACCGGCGAGATCTTCCTGCTGCGAACGTTAGCGCACATCTCGACCGCGGACAGGAAGGTAGGCTCGTTCATTTTGTGTCTCTGGGAATTGAATATGCAAGATGTCGTTTCACGAGTTCGCTGACGGATGAGTCTTCTTAAGATTGGGGCTGTTCGGCGCTTGGCACCAGCAACGCGGGAAAATGGTTCCAGAGTTTCTTGGGCCAGTCACGATCCATGCATGGGCGTTCAATGAGGAGGAAAAAGGCTCCGCAAAACAACAGGACACAGGGCAATATCAGGCAGGCTTGCAGAGCGCAGTACACCCAGAAATTGCTGCCGATGTGCCAGAAGGCTGTTATGTGTTTGACAGCATAAATAATGGGAAAGTGGAGCAAATAAATGCTGTAGCACATGCCGCCGATGTCCGTGATGAGTGAGTTGCTGAACCCAGCAGAGCAGATGCGTCCACGGAAAGCCGCCAAATACAGAACGACTATCATGAACGGCAGGAGAACGTGCAGAACACTATGTGCGGGCTGCCAAACGAACGGCCAGATGCACAAGGCGAGGACGTCCCAGGCAAACGATTTCTTCCATTCCTTGCGGGTTATATAGAGATCGCAAACCAAAAAGCCCGCGAGAAAGAATGCAAGATAGTAACCGATGAAATATCGGAAGGGGGTTGTACGGTAAAGGGGGTTGCTTAGAAGGCCGATAGCGAGCATCGCCACCAGAATGACGGCGCGACGCACGCTCGGATTGGAGATCGCGAAGATCAACGACAAAATCGGAACGAGAGTATAGAACTGCACTTCGATTTCGAGTGACCACGCCACCGCGTTTACCGCACCGAGGAAGGCGCCATAGATGAGATTGTGAATGTAGACGGCGTGCGCCAGAAGATGGGGAACCATATCGCTAATGGGCCTGCCTGTGGCCACCCATTGCATCGCCATCCAGATAGGGAATGCTAGAAAGTAGGGTGGTTCCAGGCGGGTCAGTCGCCGGAGGAAGTATTGTTTGAGGCGCACCTTTGGAGCGTTAAGGATGTAGTGGGAGGCAAAAGGTACGCCGAGGATAAAGCCGCTGATCGCGAAGAAAAGTTCCACGCCACGCTTGGGCAGATCAGGCTCTACGAGGATCGGAGCCCGGAGCGCGCCCCTGCCTTCCAAAGCAAAATAGAAATGGAACAGCACTACCGATGCAATGGCAACGAAGCGAAGTCCGTCGATCTGGGGGATGAATTTTTTCTGCGTCGTAATGCGACGGAAATTCAACATGCGGTTCGCTCGGGAGCATAGTACAGCAATCACATTAAAATCAGGAGAACCTTACACCTGCCTTCGGAAGCGGGCGGGTTGCGCCTTTTGTGGCGGATCCAAACGCAACTGCTGAGCCATGGCTCGATCGAGGAGAGTTTTCTCTTCCGAAGTCAGGAATCGGTATTTCCCCTTCAGCAAAGTACCGAGTTGCAGTGGGCCGATGGCCACGCGCACCAACCGGAGAAGTTCCAGGTTCAGTGCGGCAAGCATCCGGCGAATCTGGCGATTCTTGCCTTCGTCGAGCGTGATCTCGAGCCAGCAGGTCTTTTCGGCCGAGCGGAGCAGACGGCAAGATGTGGCCCGCAGGAAATCTCCGTTTGACTCAATTCCACGCTCCATCGCGTGAATCACATCAAGATCCACAACCGAGTCGACCTGCACATGATACGTTTTCGGCAAGTGCGTTTCGGGCGCGGTGATGCGAGCTCCCCACTCGGAATCGTTCGTCAGTAAGAGCAGGCCTTCACTGGCTTTGTCGAGCCGGCCGACTGGGGCAAGCCACGGAAGAGATGCATCTGCGGGGAGGAGAGAATAAATGGTATCGCGGTCTCTTTCGTCAGAGGCGGTCGTAACAAGTCCTCGGGGCTTGTTCATCATTACGTAAATATTTGCGGCGGCCCTGATTAAAACTCCGTCGACTGCGATGCGATCTCGGTCAGTTCTGGTCGGCGTTTCGGGATCACGTCGAGTGGCGCCGTTCAGGGTGACACGGCCCGCGCGGATCAACGCCGCGGCTTGCGAGCGAGAAGAATATCCCAGCTTCGAGAGCGCGCGAGCCAAACCAACTTTGCGGGAGTCCCCTGGAGGCACGGCTCCATGCTAATGGAAGAGCTGCGGATCGGGAACGGCTGGACGACGGACGGCGGTCGTCAGCACACGAAGGCCGCTGATTTCAATTGCCTTGCTACCATAGTCTGTAAAGGAGAACGTATGGCTCATCAGCACCCGCCCCTTTTCTTGAAGATCGTGGACGATGCCCGAACGCGTGTCCGCGAGACCAATGTTGACCAAGTGAAAAAGAGGATGGACCGCGGAGACAAGTTCATTCTGGTCGACGTGCGCGAGGAGAGTGAATTCGCCAAGGACCATCTTCCCGGTTCGATCCATCTAGGCAAAGGAGTAATTGAACGTGACATCGAGGCGCGTGTGCCGGATTTGAATGCGGAAATAATTCTCTATTGTGGTGGCGGCTTCCGCTCGGCGCTGGCCGCGGACAACCTGCAGAAAATGGGCTACACGAACGTGATTTCCATGGATGGCGGGATCCGTGGATGGCGGGAAAAGAATTATCCGTTGACCAAGGACTAAGAAAGAACGCAGTGAGCGATCCAGACAGCAGCGCACTTACTCCGCCCTATTTCAAGTTAGTGGCACGCTTGATTCGGCCTTTTCCTCATTTTGATTTCTGGTTTGTAGGCACTCAGGCAAAGAGCAGTTGAGTCACTGGGGTTGAGGTCGGGTGATCGAGTGCTGGACGCGGGCTGCGGTCCAGGCGGATGTTTCCCTTACCTGGTCAAGGCTGTCGGCGATACGGGACAAGTCTTCGGGGTTGAGATCAGTCCCGAAGTTGCGATCAACGCGCGCAAGAAGATCGCCGCTCAAAAATGGAGGAACGTTGAAGTGGTGGTGTGCGATGCGGAAACGGTTGCTCTCTCCGGAGTCTTTCATGGCATCGTATTTTTTGGCGCTCCCGACTGCTATGCATCCTCCCGAATCTTGGACAACCTGCTCCCGCATCTGGCGGATCGTGGACGAGTCGCCATCTTCGGCGCAAAGCTGTCGCGACAAGGCACCGTTCAGGTCTTGAATCCTTTGTTCTCAAAGTTGTTCTCGTACGCCACCTTCGAACAACGCCTCCACTGGAATACGAACCGTGGCATCTTCTGGAAGAGCGGCTGGGCAAGTTCGAGGTGAAGGAATACTTTTACGGACTGTTCTTTCTCGCCTCAGGTCCGGAGCGAACCTAAGACTTCCTCTCTTGCAGTGCAAATGTGATAAGCTGCGCCGTCCCTCTATGAACGCTCGCATTTTCTTCTGGTCGCTGACTTCCGCATTGGCCGGATTTCTCTTCGGCTTCGACACGGTTGTAATTTCCGGAGCGGAGAAAACTATCCAGAGCCTGTGGGGTCTCAGCGATAACCTTCACGGGATCGCGATGGCGTCGGCGTTGTATGGCACCGTGGTCGGATCGTTGATTGGCGGGTGGCCGGCTGATCGTTTTGGGCGTAAAGCGACGCTGCTCTGGATTGGTGTTCTTTATTTGGTCGGAGCGGCCGGATCGGGACTCGCTTCGAATGTCTGGGTCTTCATTGCGGCGCGCGTGATTGGTGGACTGGGCATCGGAATTTCGACCGTGGTCGCGCCAATGTATATCTCCGAAATCGCTCCGCCAAAACACCGCGGGCGGCTGGCGGGGATGTTTCAGTTCAACATCGTTTTTGGAATTTTGATCGCGTTTGTTTCTAACGCGTTGCTCGCAGGTATTGGCGCGAATGCCTGGCGGTGGATGCTGGGGGTGGCGGCGTTTCCGTCGTTACTCTATGCGGTGTTCTGCTTCGGACTTCCGGAAAGTCCGCGCTGGTTGCTGAGCAAGAAGGGCGATCGAGAAGCAGCGCTTGATGTTTTGTGCAAAGCTCAGCCTGATGTCTCGCGCGACGAGATTGCACGAGAGGCGGATGAAATCGCGGCGGCTTCTACCGTGCAGGCGTCTTCCGGGCAATTCTGGACCAAGCGGCTGCGCAAACCGATTCTGCTGGCGTTCCTGATCGCGTTCTTCAACCAGCTTTCCGGAATCAATGCCATCCTTTACTTCGCTCCGCGGATATTCGAGTTGACCGGTTTGGCGAAGAGCGCCGCATTGCTTCAGTCGGTGGGAATCGGTATCACAAATCTGATCTTCACCTTCGTCGGGCTGTGGCTGATCGACCGGCTGGGACGGCGCACTCTTCTGTATATCGGATCATTCGGTTACATCACTTCCCTTGGACTGGTGGCTTGGGCATTTTTCACCCAGCACTATGCGATCGTTCCCGCCTGCATTTTTGCTTTCATCGCATCGCACGCCATCGGCCAGGGAGCGGTGATCTGGGTCTTTATATCGGAGATTTTTCCGAACCGGCATCGCGCGGAAGGTCAAACTCTGGGCAGCTTCACCCACTGGATCTTTGCCGCTTTGCTGACAACGTTTTTCCCGAAGATGGTTGCGGTGTTCCCTCCGGGATATGTCTTCTCATTCTTTACCGTAATGATGGTGCTCCAGTTGATCTGGGTCCAGACTATGGTTCCGGAAACCAAGGGAGTGCCTCTCGAACAGATTCAGCATCAATTGGGAATCGAATAGGCTCGTTCATCTCCGCCATTTCCTGAGTTGCTTCCACGCTTGCACCAGTTCCTGAACGGCTCGCGCCGGAGGAAAAGTGTGGCTGTTGATGATGCGGCACTCGCGATAGGCTCGTTCATAAAATTCGCGGACGCCATGCTCGCTGAGCAGCGAGAGGTTATGCATGATCTCTTTCAAGTCCTCACGATTCCAGACCTCCTCTTTCTTGCCGATCTCCGGACGCCGGGCCATCACGCAGGGATGTTACCATATTCGCTTTTTATTCGCCTTATTCGTCTTACATGGTCCACTCTGCTGACCATGCTTAGCCTGTGGAAATCATGGCGCCGGGATCGCCACCTTACGAGCGCAAAAGATGTATAATTCTGACAAATTGTTAGATTAGATATATTCCAAATAGCTATGGAAGCCGAAGGAATCAGGCAGTCGCTGGAGGGCAGCGGATTGCGGTGTACTCCGCAGCGCTACGCCGTGATGGCATTTCTGATGGAATGCAACCGGCATCCTACGGCCGCGGAGATTTTTAAGGCCGTGAATCGCGTGGATCCTCGCTCTTCCAGAGCCACGACGTACAACAACCTGCGGGATTTGGTTGAGGCCGGATTGGTGCGTGAAGTTGCGGTCGAAGGTCGCGCCGCACGATTCGATGCGAAAGGTATCCGGCATCATCACTTCATCTGCGACGGGTGCGGCGATGTTGAAGACCTGGAATGGTATGACGTGCCCAAGCCGGCTTTGGGCTCACTCGGCAAGCGAGTGGTTCGCGACTGTGAAGTGATCCTTCGAGGTCTCTGCACGAAATGCGCTCGGCGGCGTGCTTCCCGCTAGAGCGGAAAGTTTTCGATTACGTGAATAGCGCGCTGCGTGCAGCGCGGCCACTACAAACTGCGCGGATCGACAGACCGGACGCGTCTGAGGTTCGCCCCATTTTCTTGACTAATTCTTAAGGAAGATAAATTTATGGAGAACAAAATCGCGGTTGAAGATGGAACTGCTGCCTCCCAACAATCTAATCCAACTGAATCCAAGTGCCCGGTGGCGCACGGCGCACAGAAACCTTACTCAAATGCGCAGTGGTGGCCGAATCAACTGAATTTGAGCGTGCTACATCAGCACTCGCCGTTGTCTGATCCGATGGGCAAAGAGTTCAACTACACGGAAGAATTCAAAAGCCTCGACCTGAACGCCGTGGTCAAGGACCTGCATGCTGTTATGACGGATTCGCAGGAGTGGTGGCCGGCGGACTTTGGCCACTACGGACCGCTGTTCATTCGTATGGCATGGCATAGCGCCGGCACGTATCGCATTGGCGACGGCCGCGGCGGCGCCGGAGCGGGGCAACAGCGTTTCGCGCCTCTTAATAGCTGGCCGGACAACGTGAACCTCGATAAGGCACGCCGGTTGTTGTGGCCGATCAAGCAGAAATATGGACGCAAGATCTCCTGGGCGGATTTGATGATCCTCGCCGGGAACGTCGCTCTGGAGTCGATGGGCTTCAAGACGTTTGGCTTTGGCGGCGGCCGCGCGGACACATGGGAACCCGAACAGGAAATCTACTGGGGACCTGAAGGCAAGTGGCTGGCCGACGAGCGTTACTCCGGCGATCGTGATCTGGAAAATCCACTTGCGGCGGTGCAAATGGGTTTGATCTATGTAAATCCTGAAGGTCCGAGCGGTAACCCGGATCCTCTCGCTGCGGCCAGGGACATTCGGGAGACTTTCGCGCGCATGGCGATGAACGATGAAGAAACTGTCGCGTTGATTGCCGGCGGTCACACCTTCGGCAAGACCCACGGCGCCGGAGACGCAAAACTCGTGGGAGCAGAGCCGGAGGCCGCCACGATCGAGGAGCAGGGACTCGGCTGGAAGAGCAAGTACAAAACTGGCATCGCAGGAGACGCCATCGGCAGCGGTCTGGAAGTCATTTGGACCACCACGCCGACGAAGTGGAGCAACAACTTCTTCGAGAACCTGTTCAAGTACGAATGGGAGCTGACCAAGAGCCCCGCTGGCGCACATCAATGGAGGCCGAAGAATGGCGCGGGCGACGGAACGTTCCCCGATCCGTTTGATCCTTCGAAACATCGCAGCCCGTCGATGCTCACAACTGATCTCTCGCTGCGGTTTGATCCTGAATACGGAAAAATCTCGCGGCGATTCTACGAACATCCGGATCAGTTCGCGGATGCGTTCGCGCGGGCGTGGTTCAAGCTAACGCACCGCGACATGGGTCCCATCCAGCGTTATCTCGGACCTCTGGTTCCGAAGGAGACGCTATCGTGGCAGGACCCTATTCCCGCTGTGAACCATCCACTCATCAGCGAACAGGACGTTGCCGCTCTGAAGGCAAAAATCCTGGCTTCGGGGTTATCCGTATCGCAGTTGGTCTCGACGGCTTGGGCCTCGGCGTCCACTTTCCGAGGATCCGACAAGCGCGGTGGAGCGAACGGAGCCCGCATTCGGCTGGCACCCCAAAAGGACTGGGCGGTCAACCAGCCGGCCCAGTTGGCGAAAGTGTTGCAGACGCTTGAAGGAATTCAGAGGGAATTCAACGCTGAACCCTCCAACGGGAATAAGGGCAAGAAGGTTTCGCTGGCTGACCTCATCGTTCTCGGCGGCGACGCTGCAATCGAGAAAGCTGCCAAGGCGGCCGGAGTCGACGTGAAAGTTCCCTTCACCGCGGGACGTATGGATGCGACACAGGACCAAACCGACGTCGAATCCTTCAAGCCGCTCGAACCGAAGGCCGATGGGTTCCGCAACTATCTCAGCGGAAAGCAGCGGATATCGCCTGAGGAGCTGTTGGTAGATCGCGCACAACTGCTCAAGCTGACGGCGCCTGAAATGATAGTGCTCGTTGGTGGGCTGCGCGTCTTGGGTGCAAATGCCGGCAACACCAAGTATGGCGTATTTACGAAGCGGCCGGAGACACTGAGCAACGACTTCTTCGTGAACCTGCTTGACATGAGCACGCAGTGGCAGCCGTCGACTTCGTCGAACGGTGGCGGAGATATGTATGAGGGGCGGGATCGTAAGACAAATGAAGTCAAATGGACCGCCACCCGCGTTGATCTGATCTTCGGCTCTCACGCCCAACTGCGCGCACTTGCCGAAGTTTATGGTTGCGCCGATTCGAAGGAGAAGTTTGTGAAGGATTTCGTGGCGGCGTGGAACAAGGTAATGAACGCAGATCGCTTCGACTTGTCTCGAGTCTAGCGTACACAACTTACCCATGGGAATGGCACAGTTGCGACAAACTGTGCCATTCCCGATCTTGCCAATTATTGAAGGGCAGCGAGGGCCGCTTCAACCTTCTTCAAATTTTCCCCCACAACGGCAGGATCTCCCGCCGGGAAGCTGTTGGGTGCGCTGTGATTCGGATGAGGAATCTGGTGCCACGCATTCAGGCTGGATTGATAGGCTGCTTGCGCCGCCAACAGGCTGGATTTACGCTGCGTTGCAGCCGAAGCACGGATCGATGATCTTTTCGAATTGAGATCGCCCACACTGCTATATGCATCCGCTGCCACATAGAGGGCATCGAGATCCGGAGACGCACCTGAAATCAGAGGCTCTACAACTGCCAGGGCTCGATGAAGATAGTCAGCTGATTTCTGTTCTTGTCCAGCCTTCGCCGCAGCCTGGCCCAACTTAACGTCACTGGCCGCCACGTTGACGATATTGGTTGAGCCGGTTTTGGAGAGATTTTCGAAGATGGATCGTCCGTGTTCGATTTCAGAAATCGCGTTTTCCGGTTGGTTCGCCGTTGTCAAAATCGTTCCGCGGATGACCAGCATTGCGGCGAAGATACCCTGTTGAAAAGCCTTGTCTGGCGCCGCCGACACGAGCGGCCGAAGGATATCAAGGGCTCGCTTGGAGTAATCAAGGGCGGGGTTGATTTTGCCCGTCCTGGCGCAAGAATTGGCAGTGTTCATGTAGGTGATAGCCAAACCCTGCTGCAGGAGAGCGTTCTTCGGATCTGCCTGGACGATTTCTTTGTACATCTCCAGGTCTTTCGCATTATTCTCCAGCGCGCGTGAGTAGTCGCCGACCTCATCGTAGACGCTGGCTATGCTTCCGTAGTCGATCGCAAGGCTCCGACGAAACCGCAGATCCGGGGAGAGTTGCGTCATTTTTTGATCGATCTCCATTTCCTTCTGATAGTTTCTTAGCGCTTCCGCAGGGTCGATATTCTCCAACATGTTGCCGATATCGCCCACGGCCACGGAGTATCCGTGGAGCCAAGACATCTCATCGGGAGTGACTTTGAGTGCGATCTCGTCGACCGCCAGCTCGCGTCGATATGCCTCGAGAATCTTCTGCCTTGCGTTGGGATCACCTGGGAAACCGGCTCTGCCCGAGACTTCGTAGTCGAACGAGAGTTCATACAGAATCTTCAAATTGTTGGGGAATGCAGTATTCAGCGCTTCTGAAATCGCTACAGCGCGGTTGATTGGATCGCGAGCTCCCAAAGGATCGCCAACAGCCCACTGCTGATGTCCAACAAGGCGGTAGGCCTTTGCCAGAGCCAGCCGATCGTTCCAATCTTTCGAAGTTGCCGCTATTCTCTGGCGAAGGTCCAGCATAGTCTTGTAGGTAGCGAGCGTCCCTGCGGAATCTCCGAGGTTGTGTTCCAGATAATCGCCCTGCACCGCTCCGACTTTTTCGTAGGCCGTCGCCAATTCGCGCTGGAGTTGAATGTCGCCGGAGGATTCGCGAGCAATGCTGCTCAGATACTGCAAGGCGCGATCAACAATAATTTTTCGCGCTGGAGTCGCGCCGGGCAAGTCTTTGATTGAGTCGTGGACATCGAATATCAGCGAGTTGGCCAGGCTGCGCACATCGTTGAAACGCCGCTTTGCGATTCGGGCCTCTCTTACATTCACCGCGACTCCCGCAATCAGGATGAGGGCAATGGCAATGGTCGCACCCACACCAGCTTTATGCCGCGCAACAAACTTCGAAGCTCGATAGCCAGCGGTATCCTTGCGGGCAATGACCGGGATATTGCGCAAGTAGTGGCGAATGTCTTCCGCGAACTGCTCAACAGACGAGTAGCGGCGCTGAGGCTCTTTGCGCAGAGCCATCAGCACAATATTGTCGAGGTCGCCGCGAAGCTGACGCCGGACCTTATCCGGCGTTGCGAGCACCGACCCGATTTCTGACGCGCCGGACACATCGCGTCTGCGGTCGGCACCGGGTGCTCGCAGCGCCGTGCTCGGCTTCAAGGGCTCCCATTCGCATACTGCGCGCGACTGTTCCTCAAATGTGGTGCCGCTGCCGTCGTAAGGACTGTGCCCGGTTAGCAACTCGTACAAAACAACTCCCAACGAATAGACATCGCTAGCAGTCGTGATGGGCTCGCCTTTGACTTGCTCCGGGCTCGCATATCGCGGGGTGAGCATTCGGAAAACAGTGAGGGTTGAATCCAAGGGCTGCGGGCCTTGCTGGTCCAGGATTTTTGCAATTCCAAAGTCGAGTAGTTTTGGGACGCCATCCGGAGTAACGAGAATGTTTCCCGGCTTGATATCCCGATGAATGATCAGTCGCTGGTGCGCATATTGCACCGCCGAGCAAACTTCGAGAAAAAGTGCCAAGCGCTCGGGAACGGGCAGGTCTCGTGCTTGGCAGTACTGATGGATAGGTTGACCCTCCACCAGTTCCATCACGAAGTAAGGGAGGCCATTTTCGGCGGTACCACCGTCGAGAAGGCGGGCGATATTAGGATGCTCGAGCGTTGCCAGAATCTGACGCTCGTTACGAAAGCGCGCGACAACGGAACCGGAATATTGGCCGTCGCGGATCAATTTCAGCGCGACCTGCTTTCGATATTGATCGTCGGCGCGGAATGCGCGGTAAACTTCGCCCATACCTCCAGCGCCGATCAACTCTGCAATCTGGTAGGCGCCCAGTCGTCGGCCGCTCCAATTGTTTTCGGTCTCTGGAAGCAAAGCGGCCGCTACGTCGGCCAAATCGGTTTGGTTCAGGAAGCGCGAACCCACGGTGGATTCGTGAGCGAGAAGGTTTTGCACTTCCTCTCTGAGGGCTGGATCGCCATCGCACGACCGATCTAAATAGCCGTCACGTTCTTCCGGGCGTAATTCGAGCGCATTCCCCAGAAGATCCTTAATCTTCTCCCAGCGTTCTGGAGTCATGGCTTGGCAACTTCGCTCATTGCCTGGTGCAACCACAGACGAGCTGTCGTCCATTCCCGTTTCGCAGTAGCCGGAGAGATCTTGACGATCTCGGCCGTCTTTTCGATGGAAAGACCTCCGAAAAAACGCAGCTCGACGATTTGAGATTGCCGCGGATCGAAAGATGCCAAACGCGTGAGCGCATCATCCAGGGCAAGCACGTCCAGATTCGGCTGCTGCGAGGCAACGGGAATCTCATCTAAAGAAAGATTGATGGTGATGCCTGCGCCGCGCTTGGCAGCGCTGCGCTTGCGGGCATGGTCCACGAGAATCTGGCGCATCATCTGGGCGGCGACAGCGAAAAAGTGGGCACGGTCTTGCCATGGAATGGAGTCCCGCCCTGCCAACCGCAAGTAGGCTTCGTGCACAAGGGCGGTAGGCTCGAGGGTATGCCCGCTCCTCTGGCCCGACAGGCAGCGGCGAGCTATTTTTCGTAGTTCGTCATATACCAAAGGAACCAGGGTCTCCCGGGCGGACGCATCCCCTTTGCTCCAGCGCGCCAACAGTTCGGTTACAGGTTGAGATGTGCCCCGCACGCCCGCCTCAGCCCCACGAAAGTGGAGAACAGTAGCGTGAGCAGCGGGAAAAGTCAATTGCCGGGTAACCGTCTTTGGCTAAGAGCAAAGAGGAAAGAGTCAATTCGTCAGATACTCTTCCCAAGTTTGCCCTCTCCCCAAAGACTCACCATATCGGGGCAGGCCATCCGGCGCGGATGATCGCCGATGAAGATCTCCGCACATCGCCTGTATCACTCAAGCACCAGGAAGGGGAGCGCGTCCGTGGCGCGGGAACTTGATGAGATTCAGTCGCGCGACCACGGCCAGGGATTGGTCGAATACATGGTCATGCTTGCGCTAGTCCTTATTCTTGTGATCGGGATGGTGCACGTGGTAGGCGCAAAAGCAAAGAACGTGTTTTCCCAGGTAGCGAATCACCTACAGCAGCAGTCACACGACCACGATTGATCAAACCGTGAGTTGGAGTGCGGAATGTCCTAGTTGTGCCTAGCTGCCCTCACTTACCCACTGCCAGGCCCGACGGCCATTCGGCAACGTAACTGCTTTTGCCTCTCCATATTGGGTGAGCCGGTTGAGCACGGTCGTGACGGACGCCATCAGATCCTTGTGGCGTGACGTAACGTCGGGATCTCTATCCCGAATCTGGTCGCACACATCTCGCGCGCTCAGCGGAAGCTTGCTCTCCATGAGAACGACGCGACACATCCTTGTGAAACCCCGGTGGGCCCCTTTTGAACCTCTCTCGGTGACGAGTTCGAGAACGTCTGCACTCAGAACATCCGGTCCAAACAGATTGGCTAACCCGGAAATAGTTTGCTTGATGGTTCCGATCCTTTTTACGAGTTCCGCGCGCTGGCGTAAGAGCGAGCGAAGTTCGTCGTTCGCCTGTTTCAATACCTGCTGCACATGATCTTCGCGTTGGTGTTCCATGGTCCTCGTGAAACCGTAGGTGGCATGAACATCGGTTGCGACCGCTTCAGTCTGGATAACTTCTGACATTGGGAATCTCCTCGACGCTTTGCTCTGTAACAGATTGCTTTTAGGTTGGAATGTCAGGCGGCGCCTTTACCGGCGCCGCCATCTTCCCCTTCCTGGATCATCTTGCGTTCTTAGAAAACGAACTTCATAGTCAGGATCATGCTGCGGATTCCGCCGCCGAATTGCTTCGGCTGCAGGAACGTGGGATCCGTTGGCAGCACGTAACCTTGCGTCGCAAGAGCTGTGGTGATCCCCGCAGTGCTGAATACGTTGCCGTTGCTTAACGCATAGTTCGGATGGTTCAGCACGTTGAAGGCCTGCGCCCCGATTTGCAGGTGCATGGTCTCGGTGAAGTTGAAATTCTTGTAGAGGGCAAGGTTCCAGGTCCAGAAGCCGGGAGAACGGAACGAGTTTCGTCCCAGGTTGGATCTGGATGCGTTGCCGGTAACTACGTAATGATCATTCGGGTTCGCAGGCGTATATCCGATGGCTGGGTCGAATCCCAACGGAGCGCTATTGTTCACGTCGCAGCCATTTGTCGCAGCGTTCAGGAAGGAAGTGCTGCCGATGTACGTGCCGCCGCCTGCGCCTTCGCAGACCGTGAAGAGATCGCCCTGCAAAGGCTCACCGAGCACATTCCCAGTACCAAATGGGTTGACGCTCACTCGGTCCCCAGCGGTGTCGCCGTTTCCATTGGAGTCCACGAATCCCGTCTGGAGAGTTACAGGTTGTCCAGACTGCGCGAGAACGGAAGTACCGAGGCTGAATCCATCCGCCAACGCCTTAACAACGTGGTTGTCGGAATGAGTCTTCGGAAAATCGTATGTGAGCGACAAGGCGAACTTGTGTCTCACATCGAGGTCAGAGCTGGCGCGGTCGGCTCCGAGGTTGTTTGTATCTTGCGAACGCCTTGGATTCAGGGCACTGGTATTGAACTCGTTATCTGAATCGGAGATGGTGTGCGCGTAGGTGTAGTTCGCGTTCATCGTGAAACCACGGCCGGCGCGATGTGTTAGATTGACCGAGCCGGCGTGATAAATGCTGCTGCCGATGGAAGGATCTCCCGTTACATTTCCGCCAAAGCCGTATTGCTTATACGTGTTCGAGTTAAAGAGATAGAAATTAGTATCGGTCGGCGTGGACGCGTCCCACGATGACGGAATCTTGGAAGGATCAAAGAACATAGGAAGCGGTTGCCCACCGGCATCGAAATAGCTGATGTGATTCCGCCGGAATTGCACAGGAAGTTCGAGACCGCGCGTTCCCAGGTAGCGCACTTCCACGGTTGTGTTCCGTAGAATCTGATGCTGCACTCCCAGGCTCCAGGTCATGACCTTGGGCATAACCGTGTCGTCGATGTAGCTGGTCGTCAGTCCTCGCGCCTCGGCCTGTGTAGTGGGCGGCGTTAGCACTCCGGGCAGCCCCCCCGAAGCAAGAAACCCTGACCCGACAGGAGTCGCCGCACACCACGCCGGAGGAGTGGAAATCGTGCAGGCGGTCGCTGGATTCATTTCACTCGCAACCTGAGGAGGTAAGGTGATGGAGGCAAAGTTCTGGAACTTCACATCGTATGAAATTCCGAATCCGCCACGAATCGAGGTTCTCTCTCTGCCAGTTGGATCCCAGGCGAATCCGAATCGCGGGCCGACGTTGTTGTAGTCTGTCTTCGGCTTCCCAAATGTAATCACACCAGGAACGCTTGAGACTGCGTTCAGAGCCTGCTGGTTGGATCCCACTGGATTGGTCCAGTACTCGTAACGTAGGCCCAGATTTAATGTCAGTCGCGGCGTAACTTTGATGTCGTCCTGAATGAAGCCAGCCATAAGGCTCTGGGTCCCGAGGAAGGTACCGGATCCCGCTCCCCGCAAGGTCCTTCCAGGTTGGCTGGGAAGTTGATCGTTTATGAATTCCTCCAAGCTGCTATACCAATAGTCGCCAAGGCTTCGAGGCAGGAAGAATTGCGGCAGGATGTAGTGAGTGTATTGCCCACCAAACTTGAACGAATGCTTGCCACGGATCCAGGTTAAGTTGTCCGAAATCTGGTATGTGTTCTGCTTCTGAAACTGTGGGTCGCTGGGACCAATGGTTGAATTGCCCAGATCGCCGAGGGTCACATCAGCTGGACAGTTCGCCCCACAAGGATTCGTAAAGAACTGCCCGTAGTAGGAATACTGCAGCCGAAGATCGTTAATAATGTTGTTTCTGAGGGACCAGGTATCTGTGAGTGCGATCTTTCGGTTCCGGATCAAGACATTTTGGTTGAACTGGGCTTGACTGTCGTTCACTGGCAGTATTGCCGATCCCTGATTCAACAGAAAGCGCGTCCCAATCTGGTGGTGGCCCCACGTGTAGTCAGTATTGAATTGCAGGTCATGTTGCTTCTGCAGAACCGGGCTCACGATAGTTAGAGTTCCAATCGGAATGTCCTGCCCATTTACGGATACTGTGTCGAGCGGTTCTGGAGCCGCGGGAAAATTGTTAAGGATATTGGTAACGGACGGATTCGCAGCCATGCCCTGCAACGTGCTTAAGCCGGCTGCCGTGGGAACGATAATCTGTGACGGTGCTCCGGTACCGTGTAGAAAAGTGCGTTCATACGCGCCGAAGAAAAACAGCTTGTTCTTGATGATCGGTCCGCCAATCGTTCCACCCCAACGGTTGTTGTCATAAGCGGGCATGCTCGAAAGCCCTGGCGTGTCCGCCAGAATGGCCGCTTTCGTCAAATTGTCGAGTGAATTGAAATTACGATTTTGCGCGTACCACTCTCCTGTACCGTGATACTTGTTCGTCCCTGTCTTGGTCACAATCGCAAACTGGCCGCCCGCTGAGTGACCGTATTCGGCGCTGTACTGGTTTGTCAGCAAATGGAATTCACCAATTGCATCAAATATCACCGTCGAATTCGGTCCCGTCACACCGAGGTTGTTGTCATCGACACCGTCAATCGTGAAGTTGTTGTCACGCGGGCGCGTTCCGCCGACGGCTCCGCCGGTTCCCGCCGAACCGCCGGGTTGCGCGGTTGTATTCGGTGCGAGGATGGACAAATTCAAAGCGCTGTAAGCAACGCCGCCGACAACTGGAACGTTGAGCACATCTTTCGAATCAAACTCATTGTTAATCGTCGAGGACGTTGTCTCGACTTGCGCATTTCCTGCCACAACCTCCACGACCTCGGCTGTGGAGCCAAGTTCCAAATGAGCATCGGCTACGTTGTCCTGATTCGCTCCGACTGGAATTCCCTTCTTCACGTACTTCTTGAATCCCTTGGCTTCAATCGTCACCGTGTAGCTGCCGGGGAGGACGTTAGGAAAGTTGTATGTCCCCGACGAGGTTGTGACTGCCACCTGGGAAACTTGTGTGGCCTCATTCAGGGCAGTAACAGCTCCGTTGGCCACAACCGCGCCGCTGGGATCAAGAACCTGGCCGCGCAAGGTACCAGTGGTGCCCTGACCGAATCCGAAAGTGGTCATAGCTAATACGACCAGGCAAATCATAAGCAACGCACCGAGATGATTTGCGTATCTCCGAAAACGAATATCAATTGCAGGGGATTCGCTGATTGTTAAACGCATGTGTAGCTTCTCCTTAATTTGCGATCCGTGGGACAGGGCACTGACTAAAGCAATCGCACCTCAATCACCGAATCTATTAAGGAATTGCCCGCCTGGGACGAATGTGCGCAGAAGCGATGCGAATTGACTGCCGACGATTGCGACTGCACTGCGGGTGGAATCCTAATTCGTACGGGTTGCACACGAACTGACTCAAACACTCCACAAAATGGTATTTCCCGGCCTTGTCTATCTGAGAAATTGGAGCAACAGTTTGAATACACAGTGTTGATTTGAGACTGGAAATGCTCAATCAGAAGAAACAAAACAGGTGAGTTCGGTTAGGCAACCCGAGGTGCGGTGGCAGCAAAGAATTGATCGCGGTAAGTCTTGGAAAGCGTCAGCTCTTTACCGGTATCCAGGCGAACAATGTATTCACCTGTGTACCAGCGCTCGACTTCGCGGATTCGATTGATGTTCACCATTGTGGACCGGTGAATTCTGAGAAAAGAAAGCAGGCTAAATTTGCGTTCCATGGATTGAATGCTTTCTCGAATCCTGTACTCCTCGCCCCCAACGTGAAGAGTGAGATAGTTGCCTTTAGCCTGGATCCAGTCAATCGTGTCTGGTGGAAGGAATACCATTCGCCCCGCCGACTTTACGACAATTCGTGAAGGATGGTTGATGGCCACTGGCTGCTCCGATGGTGGCGTTGTCTCGCGAAATCCATTCTTGGCTGCGACGCGATCTTTCCCGAACGCCAACGCTGCGGCGAGCTTTTTGTCATCGAGTGGTTTAAGCAGATAACCGCTCGCACGCACATCGAGCGCATTGATTGCGTGCCGATCGCATTGGGACACGAAGATTACTTCCGGTATCGGGATGCCAGTTTGGCGAAGCATGGCGAGAAAATCGAAGCCGGTCGCATCCGGAAGTTCAACTCCCAACACTAACATGTCGGGCGTGTATTGCTTCGCGAGCATCAGGCCATGGGACGCAGTCCGAGCCTCCCCAATCAGAGTCAGATCTCGATCGGCAGCAACAGTCCGTCGCAGGACAGCCCGGCAAGATTCGTCCGGCTCCAGCACAAGGCAATTGAACGTGCGCCTGAAATGCGCGGATCCGCTGCGGCTCGCATAGGGTGTCGACTGCACCTGTGAGAGAGCGGCGGCCGTCATGCGTGTTTCCCCCAATTGGACATACACATCACTACAACTGTATTTCCTGAGATCGTAGCTTTGTGTCAGCACGGTGTAAAAAAATTCTTACTCAACATGTATTGTTTCGTTGCGTCAATAGTGACAGAATAGCGGACCAATGTTTCACTCGCACGCGCGATCCTCGAGTGACGAAGCGCTCATCCATAACATTACCGATGGATGTTGTGAATGTTTCTCTGCGCTGTTTGAGCGTTATTGTCGCCGCGTGCTGGCCGTAGCATTCCGTATCTTGCGGGATCAACATGAAGCGGAGGACATCACTCAAGAAGTGTTCCTTGCAATTTTTCTGCAGCGTGAACGCTTCGACGAATCACGCGGCTCGGTCAAAACCTGGATTCTGCAGTTTGCCTATTTCAAGTCTCTGCTGCGTCGACGGTATCTACGAATCCGGAAATTTTATGAGCAGGAAGAATATTCGGAATCACAGGACTTTCGGGCGGCATCAGGGTCAGACCTGGTTGGCCTCAGCTCAGCAGATTGGGCGACGCTTGTGGAAAGCGGACTCGCCAGCCTTAGTCCAAAGCAGCGTCAGGTAATGGAGCTGGTGCACTTTGAAGGATTCACGTTGCAGGAAACCGCGGAAAAAATCAGAGAAAGTTTTGCCAATACAAGAAATTACTACTACAGAGGGCTGAAGGCGCTCAGGGTGTACCTGCATTCTCATTCGAAGCGGGAACGCTCGCGGGAACATCTCCGGCTGCCTGAGAACGGTGTATTGCGATTTGAACGCTGAACAACTAAAACACGAACGCTTCGAGGAACTTTCGGCGCTGGCGGCGATTGGGGAATTGTCCGCTTCCGAATTTTCCGAGCTGAATGAGCATTTACCGGGATGCGAGCAGTGCCGCGAAGTGTATGCGGATTTCTGCCACATGGCCTCTCATGACATGGGAGTGTTGGCTGCCGGTCGGCGATACGGCGATGAGAGCATCGGTATCGTTGACGAAGCGGGTTTGCTGCAGGGTGTTCTCACCCGGGCTCGGAAGGAAAAGATCGTCGCTGAGAATGCAGACTTCCCTGAAAGCACAAGTTCTGCTCTTCCAGAGATTCAACATCACTGGACTTTGCCTCGTCCGCTGCTTCGCTGGGCAGGAGTGGCGGCTTGTTTCGCCGGGGTCGCGTTCGGAGCTTACAACTTTGGTTATCGCCGCCGGACCATCGACCACGTTGTTACTGCCGTGGCAAGTCCTCCAAAACTTGCTAGAGAGGTTGTCCAACAATCAGCCGAAGGCACGCGTCTTCAGGATGCCCTAGCACAAAGGGCTTCGTTAGAAGCAGCGCTTGCACAAACCCGCCAACAATTGGCTGCGATGGAGGACGAGCGCAAGCTTTTGCTGGTTGAGATCTCTTCGACGAAAGCTCAGATTCAAAAAGACAATGAGGATCTCAATACTTCAAAAATGACAGCGCAGGAATCAGAAGCGCAACTTCATGACCTTCGGGCCAAGTTACAAGAGGCGGTCGCAAGGGAAGAAACCCAGTCCCTTGCCCTGAACGCACTCAAACAAAAGATTCACAATGCTGAGGAAGAAACGAATGTCGCGACGGCATCGGGAATTCAGGATGCTGATGCCAGGGATCTTTTTGGCGCGCGCGATCTTCACATTGTGGACGTGTACGACGTCGATGGCAGCGGTAAAACCAAAAGGACCTTCGGACGCGTGTATTACGCAGAGAAGAAGCTCCTGCTTTTTTATGCTTTCGATTTGCAGGCAAAACAGAACGCACGCCGAACGGCTGGATTTCAGGCGTGGGGCTATCGTCAGGGCGACGAGGACAAGCCGCACAACCTCGGCCTTTTCTTGATGGATGACCCCGTCGTGAGCCGCTGGGTTCTTAAAGTCAACGACACCCGCGTGCTCGAACGCATTGACGCGGTATTCGTCACGCTCGAGCCTCCGAACGGCAGTCCATCTCCCCGGGGACGCAGGCTCCTCTACGCCAATTTGGGCGGCCCGCCCAACCATCCGTAGAGTTACCTGAACCAGCATGCCGCCCTTCGGGTCCACTCGTCGCGCCAATTCAGTCGAACATCTCCTGCTATCCGGGAGACGTCCATGGAAGCTTATTCGAACAATCTGGATTTTGTTTGGCTTGGTGTGCAGTTTGAATCTTCTGATGCGCGCTGATCCAAATGCTACGGTTACAGGTCTCGTGACCGATTCCTCCGGGCAGCCGATCGCCGGTGTTCACGTTTCCTTTACGAACATCAATACTCATTTTTCATACAGAGCGGAAACGAACCGCCAGGGTATATATCGGCTGTACGGGTTACAGCCCGGCAATTATCGAATCAACGTAAATAAAGATGGCTTCAGCAGCATCGTGAAGGGAGATGTCGAGCTCCATGTGCAAGATGAAGTTTCCATCAACTTCGCACTGAAGGTGGGTTCGGTATTTGAAAGCATTACCGTGGAGGATGGTACTCCGCTCATCAGCCTGCAATCGGCCTCCGTTAGTACGGTTGTGGACGAGCAGTTCGCTGACAATCTACCGATGAATGGCCGCAGCTTTCAGACCCTGATCGATCTCACGCCGGGTGTCGTACTCACAGCAAGCAGTCGATCGGAAGCGGGGCAGTTCAGCGTCAATGGGCAGCGCACCAATGCAAATTATTGGACAGTAGACGGCGTGGGAGCCAACCTGGGCCTGACTACACGGAATCTGGTCGGCAATGGACTTGGCGGCGGCCTTCCGCTGTTCAGTGTGCAAGGCGGCACCACCAGTCTTGTGTCTCTTGATACCATGCGCGAGTTTCGGATCGAGACATCGTCCTCGGCCCCAGAGTTTGGCCGTGTTCCGGGAGCACAGATTTCGATTGTGACCCGGCCCGGCACGAACCGGTGGCATGGATCGCTGTTTGACTACGTACGAAACAATGCGCTCGACGCCAACGACTGGTTCGCGAATCATGCCGGCCTGCCGAAACCAGCGGAACGGCAAAGCGATTTCGGGGCAACATTCAGCGGACCTATTTTAAAAGACCGAACGTTTTTCTTTTTCTCTTTCGAGGGGTTGCGTCTGCTGCTTCCCCAGACCACGATCGCGGCCGTTCCTGACGACGCCAGTGTTGCCGGGGGGCTAAGCACAAGGGAAAATGCGGTTCCGGGAATGAAGCCTTATCTGGCAGCGTTCCCTATTCCGACCGGACCTGAGATCCTCGCCATATGCGATCCGGCAACGGATAGCGAATGCCCGGCCTCGGGAATGAAGCCCAGCGGAGCGGCAACGTTCAATGCCGTCTTCTCGAACCGTTCGGTCCTCGACGACTACAGCTTGCGGATAGACCACGCCGCCACGAGACGCCTGAATCTGTTTGCCCGGTATAACCATTCTCCCTCGACACTGCAACGACGTGAGCCGCTCGCGATGAGTACCGTTTTTCAGTCGCATATCACTGCCAACACCGCCACTCTCGGCGTTATCTGGAACGAAACGCCCTCAATATCGCACGATATCCGACTGAATTGGAGCTACATCGACGCATCGAGCACTGCGGTAATTGATAACTTCGGCGGTGCAACTCCCTTACCCGCTCGTCCACCCTCCGATCCGTTGTCAGATCGAAATACAGAATTGAGCATTCAAACGTTCATCCCCATCAACATGGTCCTTATCCAGGGCAAAAATCAACGCAACGTACAACGTCAATTGAATCTCGTCGGAAACACATCCTTTCAAAAGGGAGAACATGACTGGAAGTTCGGCGTTGACTTCCGGCGCCTTGCGCCGATGGTGGATCCTCCTCACTACACTCAATTCGCGACGTTCACCGACATGCCATCATTCGCGGCAGGAAATCTCCTGTTTGGCACAGTCCAATCGCAACTGAGTCAAACGTTGCTATTCAGGAATTTCAGCGCCTTCGCTCAAGACAGATGGCGCATTCTGCCGCGGTTGACTCTCACTTATGGTGTCCGGTGGGATGTTGATGCCTCTCCTAAGACGTTAGCGGGCCCACAGTTTCCGGCTGTCACTGGCTTCAATCTCAAAGACTTGTCACATCTAGCCCTCGCGAGTCCCGGCGCGCCGCCGTATCAAACCACGTACACGAACTTCGCTCCACGTTTTGGGATTGCATATCAGCTATCGGGTCAGCGCGGACGGGAGGCAGTGATAAAGGGCGGGATTGGTGTCTTCTATGACCTCGCGACTCAGGAAGTCGGCAACAACATCCCGCCAGGGTCCTATCCATTCGGAGCCACAAACAATCTGATGGGAGTTCCTTTCCCCTTAGAGAGTTCTGCCTCAGCCGCACCGCAAATCAGCGCATCTGACCTTGGTACGGAACTACTGACTGCTTTCGATCCCAGCCTCCAGCTTCCACACTCGACAGAATGGAACGTTTCCATCCAGCAGGCGATCGGGATCAATCAAACTGTCTCGGCGACTTATCTGGGCACAGCCGGAAGGCGACTCATACAGACTGCATATGTGTTCGACCCGAACCCGTACATCTACAGTGCGAGTCTGGTTTCGAACTCTGCGACGTCCGACTATGAGGGCTTGCAAATTCAGTTCAACCGTCGTTTGAATCGAGGCCTTCGTGTGCTTGCTTCTTATTCCTGGGCTCATTCCATCGATACGGCGTCGGCCGGATCGGTCTTTGGCAATGCAGCAAATGGTCTGGTGCCGGATCTCGGATCGTCAGCGAACCGTGGTCCTTCGGATTTCGATATTCGACACTCTGTATCCGGTGCGCTGACCTACGAAGTTCGTGTAGCGATGCAAAACCAAATTCTGAAGAATCTCCTTCGAGGATGGTCGGTGCAAACAGTCGTTCAGGCGCGCTCTGCCCCTCCGGTAAATGTCTATATCCCTGACCTGTCTGAAATGCTGGATTCTGCATACACTTTAGTTCGGCCCGATCTTGTACCCGGAATTCCACTTTATGCATATGGGAGCGCGTATCCTGGCGGAAAAGCGTTCAATGGCACGCCTGGCGCGGTCCCTTCTGGATGCCCCGATGGTTCCGTGAGCGTAGGACCTTTTTGCCCGCCGCCCGTCGACGATCAAGGGCTTCCGCTGCGGCAAGGCAGTCTGGGACGCAATGCATTACGGGGATTCGGCGCAACTCAGTGGGACTTCGGAATTCATCGGGTGTTCCCGATCCGTGAGTCATTGGCACTGCAATTCCGAGCCGAGATGTTCAATGTGCTAAATCATCCAAACTTCGGCCCGCCATCTCCCATGCTGGCGTTCACTGCTGTGAACGGATTCCCACAATTTGGCCAGAGCACGAGCATGCTCGGACGGTCACTCTCTGCCGACAATATTGCCGGTGGAGGACTCGATCCTCTGTACCAGTTTGGGGGACCCCGATCAATTCAATTTGCCATCAAGCTGGCGTTCTGACAGCCCACAGCTCCCTCGAAGCAGTGCACTTTCCTCAAGATTCATTGCTGATATCGGTGATGCCGTTGGCCCGCTCTCAGGCAACGGGTGATGGTTGGTGGATCGCGCCGCTCGACCTCAGTACCTCGCGGACTCGATTGTTCTCATCCATGAGCAGAACAACAGGCTCATGCGAGGCTATCTCCGCTTCGTTGTAGGTGGAGTACGCGCAGATGATCAAGATGTCGCCGAGGGCGACTCTGCGTGCTGCCGCGCCGTTCAGGGATATCTCACCCGACCCGCGTCGTCCACGAATCGCATACGTGCAGAAGCGTTCGCCGTTGGTGACGCTATAGATCTCGATATATTGATTCGGCAGAATCCCTGACAACTCCAGTAATTCCTCATCGATTCCGCACGAACCCTCATAGTCTAAACACGCTTGTGTCACGCGCGCACGATGTAGTTTGGCCTGAAGCATTGTCCTGATCACTGCAACCTCCGTTTTTTTATGTTGAAATGTTCGTAACTGTAAACTAGTCTGTCCGCGTCAAGCGATGCGGGCGGCCCTTTTCGTCAAGCATCGCCTTTAAAAGGTCCTGCGCGTCCTCCGCCGACAGTCGGTGCAACTGATTCAGAATTGCCTCGGGCTTTTCTGCTCTCTGATGCAGCAGGACCGCCGATCGCATCGTGGCACCGGAACTTCTAGCCTCCTCAACTTGCTCCGCTAGTGCAGCGATGGTGGGTGACTCGAAGACACGCCGGGCCGGAAGTTCGACATTCAACTTTCGCCGGATGCGAGCGACCATCTGCAGTACCAATAACGAATGGCCACCCAATTCGAAGAAGTTTTGATCCACTCCGATCTTTTCTACCTTCAGCAATTCACTCCAGATCGTCGCCAGCCAGGTTTCTGTTTCGTTGCGTGGACCAACCCAGTTGTCTTCATCACTTAGCAGCATCGTTCCCGCGCTCGCCAACAGAGCGCGATTGACTTTCCCGCTAGGAAGCAGCGGTATCTCATCGATCTTCCAAAACTCCGCCGGAATCATGTACTCGGGAAGCGTGCTTCGCACATGCCGGCGCAGTTCTGCCGCGCTGATTTCACTCGCATTCTTAGCGACAACATACGCCGACAGTCTCTGCTGTTCCGACTCGCCCTTTACGATGACTACGGCTTGCCGCAGATGTGGATGGTTTGCAATCACCGATTCGATCTCTCCCAACTCAATGCGCATGCCGCGAAGCTTGATTTGGGTATCGATCCGACCGAGGTACTCGATTTCTCCATTTCTGCGCAGCCGTCCGAGATCTCCGGTCCGGTAAAGACGGTATTTGGTTTCCTTCTCGAGCGACTTGTCGACGAAACGCTCCGCCGTCAGCTCCGGACGATTCAAGTAACCGCGCGCCAACCCAGCCCCACCGATGTAAATCTCGCCCGTGATGTTAGCCGGGACGGGATTGCCACTTGAGTCGAGGATATAGATTCCGGTGTTGGCAATGGGACTTCCGATCGGAACCCTATCATCTTCGTTTCCGCGAAGACGATGTACGGAGGACCAAATCGTTGTTTCCGTCGGTCCATATACATTCCAAACGGAAGTGGCCCGGAGAATCAGCTCTTTGGCAAGATCGGGTGCCAGGGACTCTCCACCGCAGAGAATCTTGAGCTCAGGGCTTCCTCTCCATCCGGCCTCAAGGAGCAACCGCCAAGTGGCCGGAGTCGCCTGCATCATCGTCGGCTTGTAGTCATGCAAAAGCTGCTTCAGACGGATTCCGTCGACCACATCCGCCGAGCCGGCCAATACCACCTGCGCTCCAGCTATCAGCGGGAGAAAGATTTCCAGACCTGCGATATCAAAGGAGAGCGTCGTAACTGCGAGCAGCACGTCCGAAGAGCTGATACCGGGCTCGTGCTGCATGGAACTCAGCAAATTGACGACACTGCCATGCTCGACAGCGACGCCCTTCGGCGTTCCGGTTGAACCAGAGGTGTACATCACGTACGCGAGGTTGTTTGGAGCAAGGCTCGTCTGCGGATTGGAGTTGCTCTCGCGTGGAAGAAGATCACGTGCTCGGTCAAGAACAATCGCATCAGGGCCGAACTCGGGCCGCGATGAACGGTCATCACTAATGATCACCGCAGGCTGCGCATCATCCAGCAGATGTCTGAGACGTTCAACTGGCAACCGTGAATCAAGAGGAACGTAGGCAGCGCCCGCTTTGAGTATTCCGAGTAACGCAACGATCATTTCCGGGCTGCGTTCAACGCACACTCCAACCAGCGATTCCTGCTGGATGCCTCGATGCAATAAGAGGTTAGCCAGCCGGTTCGCCCGCTCGTTTAGGTTGCGATACGAGATGCTTTCTCCTTGCGACACAACAGCGATCGCATCTGGATCTCGCTCCGCCTGTTGCTCAAAGATTTGATGAACACAAACCTGGGGATACTCCAGGTTGCTCCCTTGGCATTTCCGCAAGATCATTCGCCGTTCACGCGGATTCAGCAAAGATAGTTCGGATAGTCTCAAGTCCGGCTGAGCGATGCCGCTCCGCAAGATCGTCTTCCAATGCATTGCCATGTGAGCAACGGTTTCATACTCAAACAGATCGGTGCTGTAATGGAAACGCCCCAGAACTTGATCGTTCCTGTCGTCGAGTTCCAGATAAAGATCGTATTTGGTTGCTCCCGTATCTACGTCCATCTGCGTGAGCCGCCATTCAGGATCGAGTGCGGGCAAAGGTGGCTCTAACGAGAACAGTGCCTGGAATAGTGGGTTCCGACTTGGATCTCGTGGAACGTTCAACGACCTTACAAGGTATTCAAAAGGCACGTCGTCGTGATCCATCGCATCGATGCTCCAGTTACGAGCGCGCTGAACCAACGTACGGAAGTTCGGATCACCCGAGGCGTCGGCTGGAACAACGACAGTATTGAGGAAGTATCCGAGGATGTTTTCGGTTTCGGGCCTACCGCGGCCCGCCGTGACCATACCTATGGGAATTCGCTCTTCGCCCGAATAGCGCCGCAGCAGCGCGGCGAAGGCGGCGAACAGCACATGAAAGACGGAGACTCCTTCTCTGCGGCAGAAGTCTCTTATCTCTTTCATCAACGGCGTTCGTAATCTGAACGGATACATCGATCCGCGAAAAGTTCGTAAGCGTGGTGGCCGATGATCGCCCGGCAGATAGGATTCTGGAAGTTGTGCCTGAAGCTGCTTTCGCCAATAGTCGATTTCCTTCGCCAGTCCGTCTTCCGTGAACGTGCGCCTTTCCCAACTGGCAAAATCCGGGTACTGAATCGAAAGCTCAGGCAAAGGGCTGGGTGCGCCTGCAACGTAGGCTTTGTACAGGGCTGCTAGCTCCGGCAGAAGAACCCGATAGAGGGCAACCCCGTCGAATATGATGTGACAGAGCGTCAGATATAGGCGGTACTCTTCCTGATCAAGGCGGATCAGCTTTGCGCGGAACAGCGGCACGGATGCCAGATCAAGCGGCTCTCGCGCATCTGCGGTCGCGATTTCCAGCGCTCTTTCTTCTCGCTCGCCGGGCAGCAAATCCATCAGGTCAATTACGGGTAGCCTTATCGAAAGTTGATCGTGAACCTTCTGGACCGGTTGTCCATCAACCACATTGAACGAAGTGCGCCACGCTTCATGTCTGCGAAGAATCTCATTAAAGGCTTGCTCTAGCGCCGCGGCTTTCAATGGTCCTGAATAATGAATGGTTACAGGCTCGTTGTACAGAGGAAGCTGTGGCGCCAGCTGGGCATGAACCCACACCTGCTCCTGGGCATGGGACAGCGGAATGGTTTCTTCCGCCTCACGCCGAGGGATGGGTTGCACTGTTCGGCGTGATCCAAGTTGGCCCTGAAGATATCTCTCCAGTAACTGGCGCTTCGCGTTGGAATAGTCAGTGGCCATCACACGCTGAGGATTCAGTTCTCGTCCCGGGCCGGTTGCGCATCAAACATCACAGGTAGAGCCGTCAATCCGCGAAGGCCAAGATTCTGGCGCCATTTCAGTGGCACTCTTGTATCGAGTTGGAGATCGTGCAAGCGTCCTAAAATTCGTTCGAACGCGATCTGCCCCTCTAGTCTGGCGAGCGCTGCACCGAAACAAAAATGCGCTGCCCATCCAAATGCGAGATGGCGATTATCTTTGCGCAGGATGTCAAGATGATCTGGATCAGCGAAGCGTCCGGGGTCGCGGTTTGCAGCGCCCATCACGGCAATCACAGCAGCTCGCTTCCTGATCTTCTTACCGCCTAGTTCGACATCATCGGGAGCGAGCCTCGCCGTGTGCTGACTAGGACTCTCATAGCGCAGCAACTCTTCAACCGCTGACGGAACCACGGAGGGATCTGTACGCAACCGATCTAGCTCCGCCGGATGCCGCAGAAGAGTCAAAACTCCGTTTCCTATCAGATTTGTGGTCGTCTCCTGGCCTCCAACCATCGTCACAATGAGGTTTGCGACGATTTCATCTTCAGTCAGTCGGGCGCCGTCGATCTCGGCATTCATCATTGCCTCAACCAACCCACCTCGCGGACGTAGCCGCTGTTCTTTCATCGCCGCTCGAAAGTAGGAACACAAATTCTCAACGCTACTGAGAATGCGCTGGAATCGGTCGGGATTGTGCTGAAAGTTTCCCAGCATCTCAGCAAAGTCCTGCGACCACTCCTTGAGCTGAGCGTGGTCTTCAACCGGGACGCCGAAGAGCTCGGCAGTTATGATCGCCGGGGCCGGGCTCGCGAAGTCCGCAATTACATCCATGTTTCCTTGATGCACCACGGCGTCCAGCAGCCGATCCATAACCTCTCGAATATGGACACGGAGCTGTTCGACACGGCGCGTAGTAAATGCCGCGGAGGCGAGTGCGCGAAGGCGAGTATGCGCCGGAGGATCCAGAAAAAGCATTTGCCGAACCATTACTGCGGCAATCGGATTGAGAGCCGAAAGACTGAGGGCGCTCAGTTGCTCGGGAGTGGGCGTGCGTTGTGCCGAAAAATGATGCAGCACCTGCACTACTTCTTCGTACCGCGTTACGACCCACGCGTGGAGAAAGGGATCCCAGTGTACGGGGTCTTCACTTCGAAGCAGGTGATACAACGGATAAGGATTCGCCAGGACCTCCGGATCGAGTAATTGATAAAGGCTCAACTCGCGGCCAGAGATCAGCGGATCAGATGAAGACGTAAGGCTCGCACTCATATAGTGATTTCACCTGATAGTGAAGCGAGCGTGGTCCGCGCATCATCCTCAGACATTGCATCTAATTTGGCGTAAATCGCCTTTGTAACCTCTGATGCAAGGCCTGCCACGGTGGGATTGTCGAACAAACTTCGAAGCGATAATTCAACATCGAAGGTCTGTTGAATCTTCGCAATTAATTGCGCTCCCAGAAGGGAGTGGCCTCCGAGCCGGAAGAAATTATCATTGCGGCCGATCTGAGATACGCCCAGCATTCTGACAAGAAAACTGGCCAACCGTGATTCGATTCCAGCCTGCGGCGATTCAAACTGCCCCTCAGACAAGATGTTTTCTGCGGTCGGTGCGGGCAGTGAGGAGCGGTCTATTTTTCCGTTATTCGTGATTGGCAACTCAGCAATCTTTACGAACATACTCGGCACCATGTGATCGGGCAGGTATTCTGCTAGAAATGATCGCAAGTCACCGGCAGTTCCAGAAACATTGGGCTTCAATACGACGTAAGCGATAAGATTCGCCTCTCCTGAATCGAGGGATCTTGCCGCCGCGATGCTCGAGTGTACGGCAGGATGCTGCTGCATCACGGCTTCAATCTCGCCTGGTTCAATACGGAATCCTCTGATCTTCAACTGCTGGTCGACGCGTCCGAGGAAGTGAATCTGACCATCCGTCTCCATCCGGACGAGGTCGCCGGTTCGATAGAGCCGTGCACCGTCAACTCCACCGAAACGATCTGGCAGGAACTTCTGCTCGGTCAATTCGGGAAGGTTCATGTATCCGCGACCTACACCCACTCCGCCAATCAGTAACTCGCCCACCACTCCAGCGGGAACCGGCTGCAGCCGGTCATTGACAACGTACGCTTGCACATTCTCAATCGGGCGACCGATTGCAGGTAACCCAGTCGTGGCAGGGTCATGAGGGACACTGCCCGAGGTCGCCACCACGGTACATTCCGTGGGCCCGTAGTTGTTAACGAGAGTGAACGGCAATCCTGGCGATGGTGCCCTACGCAGGACATCGGCGCCGGTCAGCAGGTATCTGAGTTTGGTTTCTGCAGGCCACTCGAGTGCGATCATTGATTCGGCGGTGGCGGTTGGCAGAAAACTGATCGTAATTCCGGTGGCAACCATCCAGTCTCGCAGCGATTTGGGATCAGCCCGCAACGAATCGTCAACCACGTGCACAGTCGCTCCAGCCACTAAAGAGGGCCACAACTCCCAAACCGCAGCATCGAAACCGGGGCTCGCCTGCATCGTGGTTTGATCCGAAGGTGTAACCTCGAACGCACGCAAGTGCCATTCAATGAGATTGAGCAAATTTGCGTGCGTAATCTGCACACCCTTCGGGCGCCCGGTAGATCCGGAGGTAAAAATCACATATGCCAAGCCATTGGCTTGGTCTGGGGCTCGGATCTCACTCCTGGCCGCGATACGTGCATCGTCTTCATCCAGAATGATTGTTTGCCAATCTCCAGCGGGTAGTCGATCGGTGAGGCATTTTTGTGTCACCACCAGCTTGCAGTCAGAGTCTTCAAGGGCCATGGAGACCCGGTTCGCAGGATCGGCTGGATCCAGCGGAAGATAGGCAGCCCCTGCCTTTAAAATTCCAAGGGCCCCGATCGCAAGATCACAGGAGCGATGAAGGAAAAGTGCGATGGGAGGGTCACTTTGAAAGTATGATCTCTGCAAGCGGTCGGCTAACAAATCGGCACGGCGCAGCAATTCGCCGTAAGTAACCTGCTTTTGTTTGTCCTGTAAGGCAATGGCGTGGGGATTCGCTTTCGCCATCGCCTCGACCAACTCATGTACCAGCATAGTGCCGTCTTCCACTCCTCTCACGAAGAATCGGAGTGAGCTCCTTTTATCAGGGCAGCGGCTTGCAGACTGCCAGACGAATCTTCAACCTTAATCAGCCATACCTTCTCCTGACGCCTGTTTTTCCGCACGGACGCGCTGCAGTACGACTTGCAGTTCGGCAGGAGACAAATTTTCCAGTTGGGCCAATAACTGCTCCCGGCTTATATCCTCAGCACGGGGCGCGCGACGTTTGAGTTCCGGAGTACGCACGGTCAGCCCTGCCGCGCGAGCCTTCTCTACTTCCCCAGCCAGCCGCGAAATTGTGGGGTTTTCAAAAACCGCGCGCGCCGGAAGTTCCACCTCCAAAGTTCGCCGAACGCGCGCCGTCATTTGCAAAACCAATAACGAATGACCACCTAATTCGAAAAAGTTTTGTTCAACTCCGAGCTTCTCCAGCTTCAGCAACTCGCTCCAAATTGTTGCCAGCTGTGCTTCTACTTCGTTGCGCGGACCGACCCAATCTTGCCCGTCTACCAAAGCCTTCGCTTCGCTCTGTGCCAGAGCAGCCCGATTCACTTTCCCACTGGGCAACAGCGGAGACTTCTCCAATTGCGAATATTCTGACGGAACCATGTATTCCGGCAACTTGCTGCGAACATAACTGCGCAGTTCTCCAACGGCCGAAGCGGTCGTCACCAGATAGGCCGCGAGCCTTTGCTGCTCCGCCGCTCCTCTAACGATCACGACCGCTTGCTGCACTTCGGGATGACCGCAGAGTACCGATTCAATCTCTCCCAGTTCGATGCGCATACCACGGAGCTTCACTTGCGTATCAGTTCGACCGAGATATTCGATCTCGCCATTGCTCCGCCAACGGCCAAGGTCCCCGGTCTTGTACAGCCGGCGCGATCGCTCGGGAGCCAGCCAGTTCTCCACAAAGCGTTGTTGCGTCAACTCCGGTCGATTCCAATAACCACGCGCCAGGCCATCGCCTCCAATATAGATCTCGCCGGGAATTCCAATGGGGACTGCATTCGAGTACTCATCGACGATGTAGACCTGCGAATTGTTGATCGGTCTTCCGATTGCCACAGTGTTTCCAGCATCGTGCTCCGAGACTCTATGCCAGGTAGCATCCGCCGCAACTTCGGAGGAGCCATAAATGTTCAGCATGGTTGCTTCTGGGAACGCTTGTCGAAAACGGTGAGCCAATTCGACTGGGAGCGCTTCCCCACTGCATGACCACAACGTGAGTTTTGGAACCCGCTGCTTTAGCTCTGCAGAGTACTCCAGGATTGCGCGGAGCTGCGAAGGAACCAAGACGATTCGGGTGACGTGTTCGCGCGCGAGTGCGTCGAGGAAAAGTTGCGGATCGCGAACGGCGTCCTGTGGAATGATTACGTTTGGAACGCCTGCGAGAAGAGGGCCGAAGATCTCCCAAATCGAATCAACGAAGCCAAGATTCGTTTTTTGACAGCAGACCTCGTCATCCTGAAAGGGATAAGTCCGCCACATCCAGGAAAACCTGTTCATCGACGCGCGATGGATTCCCTCCACCCCTTTTGGAACGCCAGTCGAGCCAGAGGTATAGATGACGTACGCGCGGTCCTCACCTGAAATTGCGACGCCAAGATTGTCGGCCGCTTCGCGATCAAGGGATTCCTCGTCGTCGGTGCTCACGACATTCTCGATTTCGCCAGGTAAGATGTGCTTAATCGAGGAGTTTGAGACGATCGCAGCCAGGCTGGCGTCTCGAATTATAAAACGCGTGCGCTCCTCCGGATACGAGGGATCCATGGGTACATACGCCGCCCCGGACTTTAGAATCCCCATCAATGCAATCACCATCTCTGGAGATCGTTCAAGGAAAACACCCACGAGGGATTCGCGACCTATACCTTTTTTCACTAATAGCCGCGCGACGCGATTTGCAGCCTGGTTGACTTCTCGGAAACTCCAGCGGCGACCTTCATGGATCACAGCGACAGCATCTGGAGCGCGTTCTACCTGACGCTCGAAGGCTTGGGGAATCGTCACAGATCTGTCATAGTTCGCGGCTGTGGAATTCCACTCTGTCAAGACCTGCGCCCGTTCCCGGACGCTCATCATGTTCAGTTCCCCAACCCGCAAGTCCGGATTCTTTGACGCTGCGCGCAGCAGATTTTCGAAGTGTCCCAGCATCCTTTCGATTGTCGATTTCTCAAACAGATCGGTGCGGTATTCGAACTGGCAGTGAAGTTGGCCGTCATCCCAGACCTCAACGGACAAATCCATCTTCGAAATGCCTGTCTCAAAGCCAATTTCCTTGATGCTCAATCCCGGAATCTGGAATACCTGCTTGGGGATGTTCTGGAACGTGAACAACACTTGAAAGAGTGGATGGAGATCGAGTGAGCGCTGCGGCACTAGCGACTCGACCAGCTTTTCAAAAGGCAAATCCTGATGCGCATAAGAGTCGAGGGCAAAGGTCCGGACCTGGCGCATCAACTCGCGAAAAGTCAGGTCCTCAGGAAAATCGCATCGGAAGACCAGAGTGTTGACAAACAGTCCCACCAATCCCTCAAATTCGACCTCGTTGCGAGCCGCCACTGGCGTGCCTACGACGATGCTCCCTTGTTTGGTGTAGCGCCACAACAGAGCCTGAAATGCCGCCATGACAACCATGAACAACGTGCAGTTCTCGCTCTGAGCGAGCCCTTTCAAGATCGCCAGGGCGTCGCTGTCCACAATGATTTCTTCCGTCGCTCCGTGCCAGCTTGCAATCGCAGGACGCGGATGATCCGTGGCCAGATCGAGCACCAGTGGAGCGTCAGCTAATTTGCTTTTCCAGTACTCGAGTTGGCGATCAAGAACTTCACCAGTCATGTACTCGCGCTGCCACTGAGCGTAATCCGCATACTGAAGGGGAATGGCGGGCAATGCTGGCCTTTCACCATTCAGCAGCGAGGCGTAGCAACTGGTCAGTTCGCGGAAAAGTATAGAGATGGACCATCCATCAACGATGATGTGGTGCAAGACCATCAGGAAGATGTGATGCTCAGGTCCCAGTCGAACCAAACGACAGCGGAGAAGCGGGCCTTCACTCAGATCAAATGGTTCCTTGGCTTCCGCGCTTATGATCTCTACCGCTTCCGCGTCCCGGTTACTTTCGACCGTTTCGCTCAAGTCATGAACAGGAATGTCGGTATTGATATCTGGCAGGACGACTTGTCGGCACTCTCCATTCACGGAGTCGAAAACGGTACGCAAGGAGGCGTGCCGCAAAACGATGGTCTGCAAAGCTCGTTGGAGCACACCGACGTCGAGAGGCCCCACAATGCTGAACGCCCGGGCGAGGTTATACGCAGCCGTTCCTGGCTCAAGCTGATCCAGAAACCACAGTCTTTGCTGACCAAAGGATGGGACAAAACTCGCGTCAGGCATGCGGGGACACAACTATACCTCAAAAATACTCGTCGAAACCCAAGGCCCCAGCCATACAGCAAAAGGTGTATGGCAATGCTGAATTCAATAGTACAATCTGAAGCAACTTCGGTTGTGCGCCATGTCCCAGTCACCCGGTGCTGATTCCGTCGATGGTTCGGTGCGCACGAACACGTGGGCAATCTATCCCGCATCCCTGGCTCAGCGTAGATTATGGTTTCTAAACGAGTTACAGGCGCCCACGGCTGCTTATAACGTCAACATCGGACTATGGCTTTATGGCCAATTAGACATCCATGCGCTGCAATCCAGCCTGCAGCATATCGCCAACCGTCACGAGACTCTGCGTACCTCCTTCGCACTACACGGCAGTGAATTAGTCCAGCTAATCCAGCCAAGTTATGAAGTAGTCCTCGAACTAACCGATTTCTCCCAATTGGAGAACCCGTATCCTTCCACCTACCAATTCGCCAAGCGTGAGACCGCAGAACCCTTCGATCTAAGCAAAGGTCCACTCTTTCGCGCGAAGTTGGTCCGCATCCGACCCGAGGAGCATGTCCTCCTTTTCACGATGCATCACACGGTTACTGATGCATGGTCCATGCAAGTGTTTACCCGGGAGTTAGCCTCTCTGTATACGGCATACACCAACGGAAGCGAGCCGGAACTGTCAGAACTAACCATCCAGTACGGAGATTTCGCAGATTGGCAGTGCCAACTGCTGGATGCGGATTTCGCACAGAATCAACTTGCGTATTGGAGGCGCACTCTCGAAGGAGTTCCCTCTCTCTTACGACTACCGACTGACTTCCCTCGTCCCGCTGAACAAAGTCTTGCTGGCCAGAGTCATACTTTCGCTGTTCCCGGAGAGATCATCTCTGGAGCGACTTCCCTGGCTGCCGAGCAGAACGTCACGACGTTCATGCTGCTGCTTGCAGCATTCAAAGTTCTACTTCACCGATACAGCGGCCAGACAGATGTTTCTGTGGGCGTGCCTGTTGCCGGTCGTACACGCGTCGAAACGGAACCATTGATCGGATTCTTTGTCGACACTCTTGTATTGCGAGATGACCTTTCTGCGAATCCCCGCTTTTTAGAGCTTCTGGCAAGGGTGCGCGAAACGACCATTGGCGCACTGGGAAATGCGGATGTGCCTTTCGAGAAAGTGGTCGAAATGATTCGACCCGAGCGCAGCCTGAGCTATAACCCGATTTTTCAGGTGATGTTTTCGGTCATCAAGTCGGCAATTCGCTCGCATCAGTTCGGAAACATCGTTGCGTACCCGTACGTGGTAAACGCCAGCACTTCGATCCTGGACCTATCCGCCACCTTCATTGAAGATAGCGACGGCAAGTGGTGGCTGCAAATCGATTTTGATACGGGCCTGTTCAAGAAAGAGCGGATCGAGCGCATGTTTGAAGACTACATGCAGCTTCTCCGCGAACTCGTCGCCCGCCCTGAACTGAAGATCGGTGAAGTAACCATTGCGAATGCGCCGACGACAGAGCAGATCGCCGGGATAACGACCACAGAAGACAGTCCGGTTGTGGCCAGGGCTGTTGTGCCGCCGGGATCTGAGTCGTCGCAATTAAGTGAGCGTGAATTTCTGGTAGAAGTTTGGAAGCATGTGCTCCATGTCGAGAAAGTCGGGATTCACGACAATTTCTTTGATATCGGGGGACACTCCCTGCTCGCAGCACATCTTACCGCGCACATTCACCGAATCACGGGGCGACGAATCCCCGTCTCCGCGATCTTTCGCGCCCCTACCATCGAAGAGCTTGCCATCCTGCTGCATGAAGATTCTGACAAACGACCCGATCCCCTTTTGATGGAACTCAGCCGGGGTGACCACAAGATTCCATTTTTTGCCGTTGCAGAGCCTGGAGTCGATACCCTTGGTTTCGGAATCTTAGCCCGGACTTTAGGTCAGCCTCATTCTGTCTATAAATTGCAGGCCGCTGGCGAGGCCACTTGGGAGCGTCCGCTGGAACAGCAGGAACTTCAGAGCCTGGCGGAACAGTATGTAAGCGCAATGCGTAAGGTTCAACCGCGTGGTCCTTACTGTTTGGGAGCCATGTGCAACGGCGCCCTCATCGCACAGGAGATGATTCAACAACTCGAGTCGCAGGGGGAGGAAGTCGCGCTGTTCGCGATTCTGGATACGTGGGTCCGCGAGGATTCCCTTGTGCGCGGACTTTGGATGCTCAACTACTACAAAGACCGGCTACGGACGCTTCCAAAGTTGTCCATTAGAAACCAATGGGATACTGCTGCACGCACCGTCGGAAGAGTGGTAAAGCGTAGAGATCGAAGAAGAACGAAATGGGCCGAAGCTTACTGGCCCGGCGCGAGTTTTCGTACTCCCCATTTCGCAGCGCCCGTTCTGCTTTTTAAGCGCCCACGTCAACCATTTTTTTACGTCCGCGATCCGGAAATGGGCTGGGGAAAGCGCTCCACGGGCGGAGTTGAAATCTGTGACGTCAGCTGTGGGCACTTCGAATTCTTGCGGCAACCACACGTCTCCTTGGTTGCGGATAGACTGTCGGCAAGATTGAACGAGATTAATCGACAAGCACAAGACGGCAGACCGGTTCGCTCCCTTATGCCAGTCTCGCCCCTAATCGCATCGCCGATTAATCAGTCCATTGCATAGAGCAGCACAGGCGCGATAATGGCTCCCGAAAACTCCCCGGTGACCGTTTCCAACACGTTGCCACAAACTGACGGCGCGATCTGGAACTCGGCGGACGACCAACACCCCACAGCAACAAGCCGCCGGGTGCGAGTCATCGGGCCACCGTCGTTTTCGTTGGGTACGATCTTCATAGGTCTTCGAACACTAGCTCAATACTCCGATCTCTTCTATACATTGAGCCTTTTTCGTCTGAAAGTACGTTACAAGCAATCAGTGCTGGGCTGGATATGGGCAGGCCTTCAACCCCTCGCTCTGATGGCCATCTACACGTTCGTGTTTTCACATGTCGCGAAGGTGAACACGAATGGAACTGCCTATCCGGCATTCGTGTTCTGCGGATTGCTTCCCTGGATCTTCTTTTCCGGTTCAATCGGCAATGCTGTCAACGGCATGATTGCCTACCCTACCTTGTTGACCAAGATGTACTTTCCGCGCGAAATCATTCCCTTGTCCTACCTCGTAGCGGGCGTGGTCGATTTTGTCATCGCTTCCGTCATCTTGGCCGGTATGCTCGTGTTCTATCGCGTGTCCCTCACCTGGCATTTGCTGTACGCGATTCCGATTCTGATCGTGCTGGGCATTTTCGCCGCTGCTATCGCTCTGTTTTTCGCGGCCGTGCATGTCCGTTTTCGCGACGTTGGCCTCGCATTACCGTTTGTCTTGCAGGTTTGGATGTTCGCTACACCGGTGGTCTACTCTCTTCAGGCAGTGCCTCCACGAATCCGTGGTCTGTACCTGTCAGATCCGGTTGCGGGCGCGATCGATATGTTCCGCGGAGCGATTCTTTACGGACACTCGCCGGACACTCGTCTCTTGAGTCTGATCGGCGGCGTGGCGATTCTGAGCCTGTTGCTGGCATATGCCTATTTCAAGGCATCTGAAGCGGCTATGGCTGACCTTGTCTGAGCGACCATGATTGATTTGAACGTAGATCGCATCTCCAAGCGCTATTTCATTCCCGATGCGAGCGCACCCAGTCGGTGGTATTCACCTCTCGGCAGTCATTCCACTGAGATGTGGGCGCTACAGGATCTCAGCTTTCACGTGAATGAGGGCGAGGCTCTCGGGATTGTTGGTCACAATGGCGCTGGCAAGACAACCATCTTGAAGCTACTGTCAGGGATCACCGCCCCGACTCGCGGAACCATCACGATTCGTGGCAGGCTTGCCGCGCTGATCGAAGTCAGTTCCGGATTCCATCCCGAACTAACAGGCCGGGAGAATGTATACCTTTACGGCGCTATGCTAGGAATGCGGCGATCTGAGATTACTCGCAAGATGGACAGCATCGTGGATTTCTCCGGGATGGAGAAATATATCGATGTACCGGTGAAGCGGTATTCCTCCGGTATGTACGTCCGGCTTGGCTTTGCTGTGGCCGCGCATCTTGAGCCAGACATCGTCCTTCTCGATGAGGTACTGGCCGTCGGCGATGTCGCCTTTCAGGCAAAGTGTCTGGATCGAATCACAACCTTGCGAAAGAGTGGGAAGACGATCGTGTTCGTCTCTCACGATCTCGCTTCTGTCTATCGTATTTGTGACCGAGCTATCTTGCTCGATCGCGGCCGCATCTTGATGGAGGGTCAACCTCGTGCGGTCATCGATACTTATCAGAAACTTGCGATTCCAAATCCCGACACCCCGGAATCGGATCCGGACCAGCAGGCAGCATGCCTCGGCATTTCGTTCTTCTCGCAAGAGCCTGGAGACGTTGTTAGAACCGGCTATCCGATGGTGGCGCGGCTGCGTTATCGGGCATCCGTAGCCCTACACGAAGTGGCCTTTCGAATCTCGTTATATTGGCCGAGCGGTTATTTGTGCGCTCAGCTTACTAGTGAAACGATTGGAAAGATCCGCAACCTGGAAGCGGGGATCGGAACAATCGAGTTTCACTGTCCCGTTCTGCCGGTCGTACCTGGCTTGTATCGAGTTGACCTGGAGCTTGAGGCCAGTGGGACTGAACTCGATTTGCGGCAACGGTGCGCGACCCTCTGCGTCGAGTCCGGAAAGGGAGCCTCCGGAGATTTTTACATCGATAACACGTGGGACGTAAAAGTGGAGACGGCTTCCCAGGAACCGAAAGAAGAAAAGCAGGCGTGAGTCAGAACCTGCCTTTCCCAGCACGAAATCTATCGAAACGATGCGAGCCACTCCTACTCAGTAATGAGACAAAGCAGTGCCGTTCAAAGCGGCTGTCACCAATGTTCCAGCGTAGGCAAGGTCCGTGGCGACCGGAGTTTTGAATGTCATCCCAGTTCTCCAGTTTGCTGGAGCCTCCGGGTGGACACCCGACAGCATCACCCAACCGCTCCCGGATTTTCCTTCCACCATCGCCGGAGTGCCATCGGGATACTTCGAAATAATCGAACCCCAGCCTGACAGCTGCGGCCCATCTTGCCAGTACATATCCAACGATGGGCTGTTAGGGAATGAAAGCATGACGGCTTCTTTGTGGATGCCGAGATTCTCATCGGCGTAGAAATTAAACCACACGCCGTTGGTCAGATTCAGCCCGTTGTACATGGAATAGCCACCGAAAAAAGCTCCAGCACAGATTCCTAGATAGTGAAGTCCATCATTTGTGACCGCGTTGTGAATCTTCGTGGTTGCGGTTTTCGAGAGACTATTTCCAATCTTGATGGAGTTTCCGCCGGGTACGATCATCAACTTGTAGGCTGCCAGCTGCGACTCGCTCATGGCCTCGATTTGAGCGGTGTTGGCGGTTGAATACTTGAGATTGAGAGTAGATAAAACGGATTGCACAGCGGTTACGTCACTTGCAGAGGTGCCCGTTCCGTTAAAAAGAAGAACAGGTACAGTGGTGGTGGTGTTGCTATTTGAAAGAGGTGTGGGTTGAGCGGAATTGCTGACGGGCAAGTTTGGATTACCGCAGCCCGACGAAAACATCAACACAATAAGAACGGAAACAAAAACAACGAAAAGGGACAACCGTCCCCTTGGGGGATATTTGCTGCTCACAACGGCTCCTTAGAATGATCCGTCGACGTGCCAATTCGCCGGCGCGTTAACGGACTGGGACTTAGAACCTACTGAGGAGTGTCTTTGATCTCATCGGGAAACGAAAGGACACAAAGGTACAGCGGAAACATCCATCGGTACATGTGCGGTCGTGTAGCGCTTGTACAGCGGCTTCCGCGCGGGGAGCGACTGGTTCCAAAATGGAACTGCCTTGCTAATAGTGACGGCTATGAGCCTTGGAACAACAACTGCCGGTCATGAGCATGGCCGCAGAATCGCCCATAGCAACCGCGCAGCTTCTGAACTCGTGGAGCTAAACGGAGTACTGTACGCCGTCGCCGTCGTCATCTCCGGCAGCTTGGCTCAGAGGGTTCGCCGACGACACGACGGACGAGCATTTGCTTCCTCGTCGCATCGCGACGATCCCGGTGCGCACCATCTCTAGCACGCCGTAGGGTTGTAGCACTTCTAACAGGCCGTCAATCTTGTCTTCATCTCCCGTGATTTCAATGATGAGGGAATCCGGCGCCACATCCACCACACGCCCGCGGAAAACCCCAGCCAACTCCAATACGTGCGATCGGGCCTCGTGAGTGGCCGCCACTTTGATCATTGCGAGATCACGCACGATCGTCGGTTCTGCCGTGATGTTCTCGACCAGCAACACATTCACTAGCTTGTATAGGTTGGCTTCAATGCGCCGCGCCTGATCCTGATCAGCATCAACCGTAATAGTCATGCGAGACACTTCAGGTTTTTCCGTCCGCCCCACCGTGAGCGAGTCAATATTGAAGGCGCGCCGGCGAAACAAAGATGCCACTCGAGTCAGCACGCCAGGCTTGTTTTCGACGTATACCACGAATGTGTTCAGCATAGGATTACTCATCTGCGGAAGTCTCGACGATCGGACTAGGCCGCCGAATCATTTCGTGCAAAGCCGCTCCCGCTGCAACCATGGGATAGACCGTATCTTCCTGCTCCACTTGAAAGTTGATCAACACTGGTCCGGCGTATTGCCGCGCCGATTGCACCGCGGGCACAACCTGAGAGCGCTGGGTAACGGTCTCGGCTCGAATTCCGTAGGCCTCGGCCACTTTCGCGAAATCAGGATTCAGCAGAGGCGTTGCCTGATAATTGCTGTCATAAAAGAACTCCTGCCATTGCCGAACCATTCCAAGATAGCCGTTGTTGATAATGGCTATATTAACTTTCAAGTTCTCTTGCACGATCGTAGCGAGCTCGGCCATGGTCATCTGGAAGCCCCCGTCACCCACCACAACCCACACATCTGTTTCCGGACGCGCGACCTTCGCTCCAATTGCCGCAGGCAGCGCGAATCCCATGGTCCCAAGTCCTCCCGACGTGATCAGGGAACGCGGCTCGTCGTGCTTGTAGTACTGCGCTTCCCACATTTGATGTTGGCCGACGTCGGTCACCACCGTGGTGTTGCTCCCCCGGGTCTCCCGCCAGAGGTCGTTAATGACGTGCGCCGCATAGAGGTGCCCGCTATCAGGCAAGTTCTGGATATCGCGAACCGCTGAGTCACCTTTCAAACGGTCGATAGAATCCAGCCATTCCTGGCGATCGCAGCACTCGATCTTCGGCAGCAGTTCGCGCAGAACATCGCGCAGATCGCCGACCAACGCCACGTCCACTTTCACATTCTTGTTGATCTCGGCCGGATCGATCTCAACATGAATCTTTTTTGCGTTGGGCGCATACGTCTTCAGGTTTCCAGTAACCCGGTCATCGAAACGCATACCGAGGGCAATTAATAAATCCGCCTCCTGGATGGTATGGTTCACCCACGCTTCTCCATGCATGCCCATCATTCCAAGATTCAGTGGGTGCGAGGCGGGAAATGCTCCCAATCCCAAAAGCGTGAGCGCGACGGGAATCCCTGAGCCTTCTACCAGATCGCGCACCTCGCGCATCGCCCCCGACACAATCGCTCCATGCCCAAGCAGAATGACGGGCCGCTTGGCGTTGTGAATCAATTTCAGCGCATCCTCATATTCCTTCGGTGCCGGAGAGAGATTCGGCCGATACCCCGGCAGTTGCGGTTTGGCGGATTCCCAATCGAACTCGCAAGAGGACTGCTGCGCATCCTTAGTAATGTCCACGAGAACCGGACCCGGCCGGCCAGATCGCGCAACATAGAAAGCCTCGCGGAGGGTACGCGCCAATTCCCCCGCGTTCGTCACTAGATAATTGTGCTTGGTGATTGGAAGGGTGATGCCCGTAATGTCGACTTCCTGAAACGCGTCCGAGCCGATCAGCTTGCTACCCACCTGCCCGGTGATGCAAACGATGGGAGAGGAATCCAGCATTGCGGTTGCAATGCCGGTCACCAGATTCGTCGCTCCGGGGCCTGAAGTCGCGACAGCAACGCCAACCTGACCGCTGGCGCGCGCGTAACCATCTGCCATGTGCGCAGCCCCTTGCTCATGACGCACCAGCACGTGGTGGATTTTACTGTGCTTCAGCGCATCATAAGCAGGCAGGATCGCGCCACCCGGATATCCGAAGGCATGAGTCACGCCCTCTCTTTCAAGGCATTCCCACAAAATTTGCGCCCCCGTTTTCATCATCAGCTCAAAACTCCTCCCTGCCTCAAGTGTCCGCTTGCCCGGCGTCACATCGAAGGCAAGCCGTCATCCCGACTCAGTCTGCCAGCCCTATGTGATCTGACCAGCATCATACTCCCCAAAGATAATCTTCCTGTTGCTCGCTTTCGTGAGTAAATGTTACCTTTGCGCCCCCAACATCGAGCGTATTTCCGGGTGCCGTCGGAATCGGAAGTTGGGGCAAACCGCTAACTTCGCCGGAAGAATTGCGACGACGCATCGCAACAATAACTTCCAGGAACCATCGGTTATCGACCGTCTTGCTGTCATCCGCTAATACGATGAACTTTCGGTAAATGTGGTCGAGTTCCCATCGGTCAAGACGGAACCCCAGTTCTTCGCAACGCTGACCGAGAGCATGGCGCCCGGAGTGCTTTCCCAGAACGAAGCTGGTCCCGGGCACGCCCACCGACTGTGGCGTCATGATCTCGTAGGTCAATGGGTTCTTGAGCATCCCGTCCTGGTGGATCCCTGCCTCATGCGCAAAAGCATTCCGGCCAACAATTGCCTTGTTAGGCTGCACCGCAAAGCCGACGATTTCACTCAGCATCTGACTCGCAGGAAACAGGTGCTCTGAGACGACAGCCGTCTGATAGGAATACCGATCAGGTCGTACGCGCATGGCCATCACCAATTCCTCTAGGGAAGCATTCCCCGCACGTTCGCCGATGCCGTTGATCGTACACTCCACCTGCCGAGCCCCCGCGCCGATGGCTGCGAGCGAGTTTGCCACCGCCAACCCGAGGTCGTTGTGGCAGTGTGTAGATATGCAGACTTGCTCAATCCCGCGCACTTGATGTCGCACCGTCTCAATCAGTTCGGTCATCTCGGCTGGAACACAATATCCCACGGTATCGGGAATATTAATGGTGGTTGCGCCAGCCTCAATGACCGCTTCCAGGACCTCGCAAAGAAAATCCCGATCTGAGCGAGTCGCGTCTTCCGCAGAGAATTCCACGTCCTGGCAGTGCGACCTCGCCAGTCTGACGGCGTTACGCGCATGCTCGATACATTCGCGACGCGAGATCTTAAGTTTGTGCTGAAGGTGAATATCTGAAGTGGCGAGGAATGTGTGAATACGTGGGTGGTCGGCCCCAATGAGGGCCTGCCAGGCTCGCTCGATGTCATCGCGACAACAGCGAGCCAAGGCGGCGATGACAGGTCGCCGAACAGCGCATGCAACGGCTTGCACGGCATGGAAGTCCCCGTCGGAAGCGATCGGAAACCCGGCTTCAATTACATCGACACTCAACTGATCAAGCTCTTGCGCAAGCCGAACTTTTTCGGCCCAGGTCATGCTGCAGCCAGGGGACTGCTCTCCATCGCGCAAGGTAGTGTCGAATATCTTTACATGCTCTCCGGCTGACATATCGATTCTCCGCTTCTGAAGAGACCCTTCTTGCAAAGTTAAAAGGGCCATCGTCTCGTGGATGATGGCCCTTTCGGAATTCTCTAATGTTGTTGCTTATAGCTGCATCATCCAAAACGTCCCAGGGGTGCAAGCACCAGGCCAAGAATGGCCGTGCTAAGGGCGAGGAGCCGCAGTCGCAGTCTACTGATATTCTGACTCGTCTTGAACGCCGCTGCTGGCATTGTCGGAAGATATGCTAGTGACTATCGAAAAGTCTAGATTAACAAAATGAACGCCGTCAACAGTTCTGGCGGCGGGAATCTATGCATTTTTCTGCTGTTTCCTATCAATTTCTTAAATCGCCCTCCACCTCAGAAGAAATAAACACCCTGGCGCTTCAGCAGTAACCCGTCCCGAGTTGCGATTGACTCGAGGAGGTTAGCCCATCGCGGCGATGTGCTCGGCCTGAATGCGGTAGTGGCATCCCGCCCATACGGGGCCAGAGCGGAGATGATGGCAACCGGCAAGGTCGACTTCATTGCGCGGGATTCCCTGCTGCGGCTGATGAGGGAGAATGACGACTTTGCTCTCTTTGTTACGAAACGGCTAAGCGCGAGTTATGTATGACGTGTTACGTTCGCTCGGACTCGCCACTCATCCCGTGGATAGACTCGCGAAACTCCTGCTTTCCTGGACGAGCGACAGCAACGAAGATACCAGTAGGAATCATTACTCCTTCAAACTTCCGCTCACGCGCCAAGAGACCGCCGATTGCATCGGATCTACACGAGAAACCGTCAGCAAACTCTTTTCAGCATTGAGAAGGAAGAATCTGCTGCGGACAAAAGGCCGGGAACTGACAATCATGAATCATCCGGAACCTCAAGCGTCGTCCAGTTCTGAGGCTTAACTCAATAATTAGGATTAGCGCTCATCACTGCCAGCATTGCGAACTGCCACTTCTACCTCGCCACACAGAAATAGCTGCACTCACCGGATGCAAATTGCCCTTCGGAAGAAGGCTCGCATGAGAACTTTTTCAGCGGAGCTGCCGTCTAACATTTCAGCGCGGTGGTAATGGCATCCGCAAGCTCTGTTCCCGCATTCGCTTTGCGTATATAAGCCATCGCACCTGTCCGCATAGCGGCATCCCTGATGTCATCGTCACCGTCCTGGGTGACAAACACAATCTTTGATCTCGGACATCTCTCACGGATGATTTTGGCCGCTTCGATTCCGTTCAGGCGGGGCATATCAACGTCGAGGAGGATAATGTCAGGGTCAAGTTCAGTGGCTTTCTCGACGGCCTCTCGCCCGTCAGATGCCTCGCCGATGATTTTCCAGGCTGGGCGCGCCGTTAGCAGTGAACGGATTTGATCCCGCCACGGCGCGAAATCATCGACCACGAGAATACTGTGGAAGTTCATTCCGATGGACAATGCAGTCTGAGTTCCAATGGGGCGCGCACTTTCTATTTTCTTCTGCCTTGTTTCTATAGAGTTAGGTCATCCGTCGCCGTTTCAGCAGCGTGAGAATCTGCTGGGACGGCTGAATTCCACCAGAGGCGGTGGCTTTCGGCCATCCATCCTTCGGTCGATCCTCGGGACCATGCGAGCCACATTAAAGCCGGGTTTGCTCCAGGGAAAGATGAGTGTTAGCCAGATATTTCAACAGGTAGCGAATCCTTGATGCTCTTGGAGTGAGTCGCTACAATCAACGACCTTATGCAGCCTCGCCGTTTTCACAAAGGAGGGGATTCTCTCTTATGAAGGTTCTTAAGGCCTGTTTGCTCGTTTCGATTGCGGTGTGGGCCCACTCTCAGACTGGTCCCAAGTCTGAAGTACTGCAGTCGCATCTTTCCATCGCCAGTTTCGGACTTGCCTGTCCGCTTTCAAGTGATTGGATCCGAGCCACCGAACTGTTACAAAAGAGGCTCGAATCTTCGAACACCGCGCCGAATTACGACATCCTGCTTGCTGCAGTATATGTCCCAAAATCTAATCTTTCGGCGAACAGTCCCTTCTTTTCGCTACGTGCGTACCGGCAGCCAGCCACCGATTGCAAGCAGAGCCTCGAAGCCATGATTGCCCACTCTCAGGAAACGAAGGAGCGGCCTGAAGGCGGTGTGCATGAGTTTTCGGCAGCCGGGCGCGACTACTTCCGTGTCAACTTGACGCATGGTGTTGGAGGCCGTCACGAGTCCGTCATCTGCACCACAGCCAAGGACCATTTGTTGGTCTGGGATGCGGGTGCACCCAATGACAAAGGGATGGAAACAATCGTGGCGACTCTCGACTCCATCACACCTTTGCCTCAGCAAACTACGGCAGAGTCCGCTCCCTCGGTCGGACAGAAGAAGGAAAAGACGGAGGATGCGCCCCCGAAAACAGTTCCTGCACACCCAGAGCGAGTCAAGGTGTCGAGTGGGGTTACAACTGGTCTCCTGATTAAGAAGGTCACCCCCGTTTACCCTGACGAAGCCCGACATGCATACATTCAGGGCACCGTCGTGTTACGGGCCGAGATCAGCAAGACCGGTGACATCACCGATCTCGAGTTGGTGGACGGCCCAATCGAATTAGCAGGTTCCGCCGTCGCCGCCGTGCGTCAATGGAAGTACAAACCTTATCAACTTATGGGGCAACCCGTCACTGTCGATACAATGATACAAGTCAACTATCAGCTTCGGCCCTGAAGAATCTCATCTCTAGAGTGCGGCGAACTCCGCGTAAAACCTCGCTCCGGAGAGAACGAGTGGAATAATTCCATGAACAATGTGGGCCTGCAGGCCCGAGTAAACTCTGGAGGCGAAAACCGACCAAAGGGCTCGAAGGAGCCGAACATGGTCACAATAGGTTGATCATCATCCGGGCTCCCAACAATTTGCTTGCGTAGATACAGACACGGGCGAATTGGGCGAACACAGACTTGTGCATCGTGAACGCAAGCAGAAGACCGATCGGCAAGATGCACAGCTGTTCCCATCGGTGCGAAGGAGCAGCCGCTTATTGCCCTTCTCAACACGTAGGTCACACGGTGAATGATCGAACTTACACAAGCGCCAGATTCAGGTTGCTGATCGCCTCGTCGATCTCCTGCGTGTTCTTGAATCCGACCGTGGCGCAATCCACTCCCGCATTCTGAAAAGCGAACCTCATCGCTTTCACACGATCGTCATGACTGCGCTCGAACTGACCGCCACCGCAGAGCTTCATGCCGATCACGCCCAGCTCTTCCTTCTTCAACTTGTGGATGTGATCGACCACTTCGCTCACATTGGCTGGATGGTTGGAGTCCTCATAGGTCGGGCCATCCATCCGTGAGCCGTTGTGGTTGATGCGGATCAGTCCCACGTCGAGCCAATTCGTACCCGGCATCTGGCGCAACGCCGGCAGTCCATGAACTGAGGCTCCATGCGTCCGGATGATCTTTCTCTGCTGCGCCTCAAGGATCCCGTCCTGCCAGCGTTTCGTAGTCTCCGGCCAGTCGGCCGAATGCTGCCAATGCAGCAGCATGATGTCGAAGTACTCAGTCTGCGAAGTGCGCCGCAGTTCGTCGAACTTGGCCTGCGGCTCAATACCCTGGTGGAAGGTTGTCACCTTGCTCATTAGCTGATAGCTGTCGCGCGGCAAACCTTTCAGCGCCACTCCCAGCATTCCCGGCGTCTCGTAGGCCTCCGCGGTCTCAAAGAAACGGATGCCATGATCGTAAGCGTAGCGTATCAGCCGCGTGAACTCCTGCTGTCCGAGCGCGGCCTGTACCGCACCGCTGTTCGTTCCGGTTCCAAAGGCCAGCCGGGTCACTTCCACTTTTGAGCGGCCCAGCACCACGGTCTCGGTCGCGCTGCGCTTGGCGGCGGCCAGCGGAAGAATTCCCGTGGTCGCCATGGCTCCAGCAGCCAGGCCTGATTTGAGGAAACAACGGCGTGTGATTGGACTCATCTTGACCTCCCCATAGGCTTCAAGCCGCTTGGCGAGCCGAATGAATGGATGTTAGCACGCACGCCCGATTACCGGAACTAGCGCGCAGTTCACCCACACCGTGGCGGCCACGTTGGCGGTATACACGTCGGTTGTATACCCGCCGTACCTGGATCAGGGCGGATTCACCAACACGGGTGGTACGGTGACCAATCCCCCGGGCACCCTGAACATCAGTGGTTCTACTCTGACGTTTCTATCTACCGACAACAGTATGGCAATCAACGCCACCTTCACGAGCAGTTCTCTGGTACAAAGTTGCTCCGGTAGCGGCAGTCAGAGGACCTGTGTGTACACATTCCAGGGCTCGTTCAGTGGCGCTCTGACTCTGAATGGCGTCCCGCAAGCCATTAATGGCAAAACCTACCAGGTTTCTCCAACAGCCACCCAGATCGGCAACGGGACCACGACATTTAACTCGGCGTATACGCCGTTTTACTTTTCGAATACTGGCCAACTCGTACGCTCCGACGATTTGAACGGCACGAACCTGGCGACGTACGGAACGCAAGGTAACGGCATGGGGCAGTTTTACGGAGCGTATGGCCTGGCGGTTGATTCCTCCGGCCGTATTTATATCGCTGACACCTACAACTCCCGCATCGTTCGCATCGACGATTTCAAGGGCACGAACTGGACCACGTTTGGCACGAACGGAAGCGGCGCGGGGCAATTCAACAAACCCAATGCCATCAGTATTGATGCCTTGGGAAAAATCTACGTGATGGACACCGGCAACTCGCGGCTGGTCCGTTTCGATGATATGAGCGGCACCAACTGGACCGCATCTACAACCGGCCTCGGATCGGGCGCTGGCCAATTCGCGCAATATTCGACGGCGGTCGCGTTTGACACCTTCGGTTCGATTTACGTCGCCGATATCGGCAACAAGCGCATCGTTCGCATGGACGATCTGACGGGAAGCGGTTGGGCCACATTGACGCAATCGCCTGTCACCGGTAGTTACATCTTTTCTTTCGCAAGTCCCGTCGGAGTTGCCGTAGATACAGCCGGCAGGATTTACGTAGCCGATGCCAGCACTCCTACCGCCTCTGTCGTTCGCATCGATGACATGTCCGGTGCTAATTGGACCATGATTTCTTTGGGTAGTGGCGCGACTCCCCATAGCATCGCTGTCGATTTGGGAGGTATGGTGCTGGTCGGAGGCGGAGGCGTGCAAATCGTCGACAATATGATGCAGGTAGTCACTTCCGGAAGTGCGCTGACGAATGGTTTCGGTCCCTACTACGTCTTCGGCGCGACACCGGCTCCGGTGCCAGCGCCGCGTCCTTCGGCGATCAGTCTCAGCCCGCCTTCGCTGACTTTTTCACAGAATGTCAACACTACCAGTTCTCCTCAAACGATCACCGTCACGAACTTCGGCGGTAGCCCGATCAACGGCTTGAGTTTCGCCACATCCGGATTGTTCTCTCAAACCAGTAATTGCCCTTCGGTTCTTATCGCCGCGACCAGCTGCACCGCGAATGTTTGGTTTGCGCCGTCTGCTGCCGGTTCGGAGACCGGTTCGCTGAACGTAAGCGACGATTCCTATAACTTAGGTTCTTCGCAAGTAGTAACCCTCAACGGAACAGGCACTACACCTCACGCTTCGATTACCCCAACGTCGCTTTCTTTTTCGGCACAAGTCGCGGGGACAACCAGCAGCGCGCGAACCATCACAGTGCTCAGCAACGGAACGGGACCGCTACAGTTTTCAAGTGTGGTCGCCTCAGGGCCATTTACTCAGACCAACAATTGCAGTGGTACGATGGCGCCCTCCGCGTTGTGCACTATCCAGGTATCGTTCGCGCCAACCGCAGTTGGCACGGCTTCCGGCAACATCACATTCACAGACAATGCTGGAACGCAAACGGTCCCGCTGTCCGGGAGCGGTACTGCACCTGTCACTCTTTCGCCGAAAAGCTTGAGTTTCGGAAACGTTGTCCAGGGAGCGAACTCCACAAAAACGATTTCGCTCACGAATAGCCTGAACACCACGCTAACCGTGAGCAGTGTCGCGGTGAGCGGGGTGAATGGACCGTTCGCCGTAGCCAGCAACACTTGCGCCAGCGTCCTGCCGGGGAAGACCTGCACGGTAGGCGTTACCTTCACGCCGGGAGCCACAGGCTCAGCCACAGGAACCGTGACCTTCACCCATTCCGCGGTTAACAGTCCTCAAACGGTGAGTCTGTCGGGAACCGGGATCGCGCCGGTGACACTTTCGGCAACAAGTCTGAGCTTTAGCAGCACCGTTGTAGGCAATGCCAGCGCTGCTAAAACGGTGACATTGACTAATAATCAGTCAATCACGCTAAACATCGCGAGCATCGGGGTGAGCGGCCCGTTCGCCATCGCCAGCAATGCTTGCGGCGCAACCGTACTGGCTGGGAAGAACTGCACGCTGGGCGTTACTTCTCGCCGACTCTCGTTGGCTCAGCGACGGGAACGTTGACGTTCACGGATGACGCCACTTCCCCTCTTCAAACGGTGAACCTGGCGGGAACCGGCAGCGCCCCGGTAACTCTTTCGGTCACAACTCTGAGCTTCAGCACCACCGTCGCGGGCAATACCAGCGCTGCCAAAACGGTGACACTGACCAATAATCAGGCAAAGACTTTAAACTTCACGAGCATCGGGGTGAGCGGCCCGTTCGCCGTGGCCAGCAATACTTGCGGTACGAGCATCCTGGCCGGAAAGAACTGCACGGTGGGTGTTACGTTTTCGCCACAAGTCGTTGGCTCAAGTACGGGGACATTGACGTTCACCGATGACGCCACTGCCGTTTCTCAATCGGTGAGCCTGTCTGGAACCGGTAGCCCCCAGTGACCTTTTCCGCCAGCACCATCAATTTCTCCACGGTTAAGGTGGGCACCAAGAGCTCCGCGCGAACCGCAACATTGACGAATCACCTGAGCGGCGCCCTTACATTTACCTCCGTTGTCGCGAGCACGGGATTCGCCCTGGCGAGCAACACCTGCGGCGCGAACATCGCCGCCGGAGCGAGTTGCACAGTCGGTGTGACCTTCTCGCCCACGGCGGCCGGGCAGGTGACCGGTACCCTGACGTTCACCGATTCAGCACTAACCAGCCCGCAGGGGGTGACCCTCTCGGGAACTGGGCAGTAGCGCATCCTACGCTATAGTCAGGGAAAAACTGATGAACGAAAGCGAACCTATGCAGGAGGAGAACAGGAACGTTGAGACTGACGAGGGAGCGAGTGGTAGGGGATTCGTCGCCAATCATCCAACCATTCCAACGTTTTATCAACGGATGATGGCTTCACGCGACGTCTCGATTGGAGGGCGGATTGCGAAGCAATCCGTGTTCGACAAGGTGCTCGCGATAGGCATCCCATGCTGCTTGCGCCTCAAGGAATGAGTTCGCAAGGCTGTCTTTAAAAGCCTTCCACTGTTCCTCAGTTACGTCACCCTTCGCGACTTCCATCGCAGTGTGCATCACGCTTGCGTGGTGCCGCACCGCATTAGAAACTTCAGTTAAGCATTCATCGCAGCTGTGGCACAGAATAGTGCGAATCATTGCAGTCCTCTGATGGCCACTCAGCTCCCGCTCTTGAAACTCCCACATCCGCGAGCTTTAGAAGCTAAGTCAGGTGCCAAGCTTCGACTCTATGATCCCTTATAGGTACGAGACCACTGTCAACAATTGCAGCTGTAAAAAGCAACGAGAAATGAAATGTTCCCCTAAAGGCGCGCATACTTCCGCTCACTGCCGTTCCTCGCAGTGGAAGTCTTTCGAGTGCACCGTACAACGTGCCTTACGAGCAACGAAACTAGCACTTGAGCTAACGAAAATGGGAGAAGGAAACATGTCGAGACGATGGATCATGGCTACGAATCTATGTGCTTGCTTGATAACGGGCTCTCTTTCCGCGCAAAACGCGCCTGCGCCAGCTCCCCCGGCCCCTGCTGCGGCCCCAAGCTCGCCTTCCGCCAAGGTTGGATTGTTCGTGAATCCGAAGAATGGTCAGAGTCCCGAGCAGCAAGCTCAGGATGAAAATGCGTGTTATTCCACCGCCACGCAGCAGACAGGGATCGATCCCACGGCGGCTCCCGCCCCGGCTCCCGAAGCCGACAAAAAGCAGGGCGGCGCCGTCAAGGGCGCGGCCGGTGGCGCCGCTGGTGGAGCTGCGGTCGGAGCCATCGCCGGGGATGCGGGGACTGGTGCCGCGATTGGAGCGACCGCGGGCGCAGTGCGCGGCCGGCGTCAGCAGAAGAAAGCCAACAAGCAGGCCGAACAACAAGCGCAGCAGCAGGCTCAGGGTCAGCAGCAACAAAAGCTCGACACATTCCGCAGGGCCTTTTCATCCTGTATCGATTCCAAAGGTTATTCGGTGAAATAGCTCTCTGGCATTCTCAGCAAAATGCCAGATCTCAAAATGTCGTCTTGTGCCGGATCACGCGACCAGGACGATCTCCGGTTGACTTGCCGTCTTCGACCACCCATGCCCCCGATACCATGACGTCCGGAATGCCCAAGGGAGCGAGGTCCGGATGATCAACGGTTGACTGGTCGGCGACGGTCGCAGGATCGAAAATAACCAGGTCCGCAATGTAGCCCTCGGCGACACGGCCGCGGTCAATTAGGTGGAGCTGCCGGGCAGGCATCTCGGTCATCTTGTGAACGGCATCTTCCAGTGAAAGTGCGTGCTGCTCGCGCACGTAGCGGCCGAGGACTCTGGGGAAACTTCCTGCGCCACGAGGATGACCGCCGTGAAGCTCGCCGTCGCTACAGAACATGACGTGTGGATTAGAAATAAACCAGCTCACGTCGTCTTCGCTCATCGAAGTTCCGAGCACGCCTTCCTGTTGTTCTCCGGATGAAATCTCGGATTCGGTCGCTTTGATCATTCGCATATAGGCCTCGGTGGGAGTAACCTTCCACGCAGCCGCAATCTGGTCAAGCGTCTTTCCTGCCATTGCCGGTTCTGGTTTGTAAAGAGAGATACGCAAATTTCCGGGCCCGCCATTCTCAGAAATGGACTGCGAAACCTTTTCTGCATTAAAAAAATCGCGGTCCGTGATCAACACCCGCAACGTGGAAGCCCAGAAAGTATAGGGATATACGTCGGCTTTCAGATCGACACCTTCCCGCTCCGCCTTTTCGAAAACGTTCGGCATGCGGCTCTTGGTCTGGTGCCATACAGAAGTGCTTCCCAGTTTGATATGACTGATCTCGACTGGCAGCTTGGCTTCCCGACCGATGCGTGTGATCTCTTCATACGAATCGAACACTCTATTTGCCTCGTCGCGGACGTGGCTTATATAGAAGCCGCCTTCGGATGCCGCAACCGTGGCGAGTTCTACCATTTCCTCGGTCGTGGCGAAATGACCTTCTTCATACTCCAGACCGCTCGAAAGTCCAAAAGCCCCGGCCCGCAGTTCAAGACGCACCAGATCTTTCATCCGCTCAATCTCCTGCGCAGTGGCGGGACGATACAAGTCTTCTCCCATTACCCGTTTGCGAACGGTGGCATGGCCTACCATCGTGGCGAAATTGACCGCGGCAGGAGTCTTTTCGAGGTGAGTGAAGAAGTCGGAAATCGGAAAATTAGAATCTCCATCCTGACCGACGAATACCGTGGTTACGCCTTGATGAGTGACGGCCTCTGCGTCCAGGTCATTGAAAATCCCCTGGTCATGATGGCTGTGCATATCAATGAACCCGGGCGCGAGTGCCATACCGTGCTCGTCTCGCACCGTTTCGCCGGGCTGCGGGGTCAGCCTCTTTGCGATTGCCGTTATGCGATCGCCCTTGATGCGCACGTCGGCCTTGAATGCCTTCGTGCCGGTGCCGTCATAAACCACAACATTCCGTATCAGGATGTCGGACCCATAGGCAAAGGTCGAAATCGCAATCGCCAACAACGCCAAAACAAATGAGGTGAGCCGGAGTGTCCTCATTATTCTCCTTATCCCATTCAACCGCCGCGTTCAATGCGCTGGAATTATCTCACTCCCTCCGATGTTAATTTTGACGTTGTCATGCTGAGGCGCGAGCTTTTGGCGCCGAAGGACCCGCGATCCAGGCTCCCTCCACAGACGCAGCAGGGCATTCATGTCTTTTTGAAAATTGCGGGTGGCTCGCGGCTGACCTCTCATTATCCCGGCGAAGGCGGTAACCAGAGGCCCGGTTTGCCATCTTGTCTGTATGTCCTGACAGGTTCGCCCGAAAGTGAGATATGGCATCAATTCCAAACGAGTGCTTGCGGAATAGTTGGTTATGTTAAATACATCCAGAAAGAAACGGTCAGCCAGACTTGCACGATTGGGCTGGCTACGTAGGGTCGCGGCAGCCTGCCCTTTGCTGATCTTTCTGCTGCCATTTGTTCCGCAACTCGTAGCACAAAAAATCAAAATCGAATACGAGAAGACGACAGACTTCTCGAAATTCAAGACCTACGCGTGGGTCCCCGGAACGCCCGTCTTTGATCCGCAAATGGATGCCTACATCCAGAACAGGCTCGTTGAAGTCCTACGACGGAGCGGCATGATCGAAGCGGCTGTCAACGCGGCCGATGTTCTGGTGACCTATCATGCCGCACTCTCCACGGATTTGAACGTTGGCACGGCTCTCGATCCGACGTTCGCAGCGAGCGGAGGGACTCCGATTGCAGGCCACAGCATCTGGGAAACCACTGCAACTGGGGGTACCCATGTGACGAAAGGAAGCATTGCGTTCGAGATTCTTGATCGCGTCGCCAAACGTCCAGTCTGGATCGGAACAGCGAAGCATACAGTGAGTGATGTGCACCACGAGCGTTGGAATGACGTTGAGAAAGCGCTCGATAAGCTATTGCGTCATTTTCCACCTAAGTCGACATATATCGATTGTAGGGATGTTTCGCCGATCGTCGTCTGTTGATTTATCTGGCACGCGGATCCTGTTTACGATGAATGAAGTCGCGAGTTGCGCCTGGCTTACGGTCCTGAGAACATGACGCATGAAAGTTTTCCTGTTCGTGCTCGCGGCAACCGTCCTCGAAGCAGCCGGCGATGCTATCGTTCGCATTGCGCTGCACCATCAGTCCTTATCTGCCCGGATCGGTCTCTTCCTGCTCGGCTACATATTGCTTGCGCTTTACGGTACTTCCCTCAATCTAGCCCCTGTAGAGTTCGCAGCCGTCACAGGGATGTATGTCGCGACGTTGTTCGTAGTCTTCCAGATCGTTAACCTTCTGTTCTTCGGCGTCCGTCCCACACCATCTGTCCTGGTGGGTGGAGCGCTCATAGTTGTCGGCGGATTGACTGTCGCCCTGTGGCGATAAGCGATCAAACAAGCCTTATCCCCTGCGCGAAAGCCACAAGCGGGATGGGGCTATTACGCCAACCAATGAGAAAACACGTTCGAACTCCAGCCTCGCACCGACAAATGCTAAACTCGGCCACGGCGAATTTCCGATGCCTACCACCCCGTTATCGCGCATCGTCCGCTTCGGTACGTTTGAAGTCAATCTCGACACCGGGGAACTCCGTCATCGCGGGCAAAAAGTAAAGCTGCAGCAGCAGCCGTTTCAAGTGCTCGTGGCCTTGCTGCAACAGCCAGGAGAACTGGTTACTCGCGAGGAATTGCGCGGTAAACTTTGGCCGGCAGACACCTTCGTCGACTTCGATCACAGTCTTAACGCTGCGGTCAAACGTCTACGCGAGGCGCTGGGGGATTCGGCGGAAGTTCCCACGTTTATTGAGACCCTCGCTCGCCGTGGCTATCGCTTTATTGGAACTGTGGAGAGACGGGCCGGCTCTCGGTCGGATTCTGCCGATGGCTCAGATGGAGAATCGGTCAACAACGCTGCACGAGAGGCATTACCCGGGCGTGTGTCAGGTTTTTGGAAACGAAAAGGACTTTTGGCTATTACTGTCCTTACGGTTCTTGCCGCGACTGGTATCACCGCAGCATTGTTTCGCTGGCGTAATGGATTACGATCGAGGCAGCCTCAAGCTTCGCCGACATTGCAACGCTTGACAACCAATTCCGCGCAAAACGGAATTATCGCTTCTGCAATATCTCCGGATGGAAAGTACCTGGCATATTCCGATAAAACCGGAGTGCATTTGCGTCGATTAGCTACCGGCGAGTCTCACAGTCTGCTCTTTAACGTTTCCAGCGTCACCTCCCTCGCATGGTTTCCGGATGGTGCGCAGATATTGGCGTCGTGGGCTACCTCGCCCCAAAAGAAGCAGCTTTGGTCTCTATCGATCGTTGGTGGGGAACCGCGCCAGATCACCGACGAAGGGTGGGCGGCTTCGGTTTCTCCGGACGGTTCCCAAATTGTATTTCTCAAGGGCGCAGACTTCGCCGAGATGGGCCATGAAATTTGGCTGATGCGCTCCAACGGCGCCGATCAGCGAAAGCTTCTCTCATTTCCCGAGGGACAACTTGCCACTCCATCCTGGTCTCCTGATGGGCGATGGATTGCATACGTAAGAAACCACTTCGGTCCTTATGCGTCAGAAAGCTCGATTGAAATCTTCAATCTGGAGCAGAATGCCAGCAAGACCCTTCTCTCGAAGCAACCCATAGAGGGTTGGGGGATGACGTGGTTGCCTGATGGGAGGCTGGTTTACGCCTTGGATGAGCCTTCGGGTTCCAATTTTTGGGCAGCCGACGTCGACTTACGTAATGCGCATCTTGCAGAAACTGCAGTCAGGATCACTTCTGGCGACGGCTACGTCGTCCAACCCAGCGCCACCAGTGATGGCAAGCATCTCGTTTTTAATCGGGCCAGGCCTCAGGCCGACATCTATATCGCAGAGTTTTCCAGGAATGGGCCGCGACTCACTACGCCACGCCAGATCACGTTTGATGATGCGGATGACCTTCCATTCGACTGGACACCCGATAACAAGGCCGTTCTATTTATCTCGAGCCGAACTGGCACGGGAAGCATTTTTCGACAGCCCATCGAGGGCGCTTCAGCGGAGATGCTGGTCCCTGACGGGGAGAGAAAAACAATCTGCCGCTCAAATCCAGACGGAACCCAAATTCTGTATTTGGTGTTCAAGAGTCCCGGCGACAATTTGCAGACTGTACGCCTGATGCGAGCGAGCATGAACGGCGGGCCGCCTCAAATGGTGCTTGAGGCTCAAGGTCTTGATAACTATCAGTGCTCCCGCGCCCCAGCTACCATTTGCGTTTTCAGCGAACTTAGGAAAAGCGAGCATGCTTTTTTTATCTTTGACCCAACACTCGGAAAGGCGCGCGAATTGGCTAAGGTTCGCTTGCCAGGGGCCAATTGGAATTGGGCTCTGTCGCCTGACGGCAGGTCAATTGCTGCGGTTACGTTCGGCGCCGATGACAATCGAATCCATTTCATCCCTGTGTCTGGCGGGCCATCTCATGATCTGGTAGTTAAGAATGGCTCGGGCTTCAACTCTGTAGACTGGGCGGCGGACTCCAAAGGACTGTTTCTTTCTAGTAATCCGACGGGATTGCGGCAAAGCTTGCTTTACGTAGACTTGGCCGGCAACGCACACCCGATCTGGCAAATGGACAACCTCTGGCCGAATTGGGCTGTACCCTCTCGCGATGGAAAATTCATCGCAATGCCAAGAGCCAATATGGATAGCAATGTCTGGATGACAGAAAACTTTTGAGCTGCACTCTGAGAAGGACGCTAACAGTAGCGGGTGTTCTCGTTAAAGTCGCCGGGAGTTATGACGTCGAGACAGGAAGCCAAATCCGAGCGACATGAAACGTTGAGCGTGATAGAGACTGCGAACGGTGCAAGGTGTTTTAGTCGGATGGAAATGCAAATGGAACAACGAGCCATTGGCGAAGTCAGGCAATAGCACTCAAATTTTTGAGTGTAATTGGGACTTTTCGACAGTTATCCGCGCGTCGCAAAATGAACAATCGAAATGTACGCAACTTAGCTAGCACTCGATGAGTAGAATGGCTAGAAATAACGATGTTTCTGTGGGCAATTTCTAAATTTCAGGCTATCTTCAGACTTCGCAAGATATTTTTTCAGAATTCAGGCTGCAGTTCGGTTTTGCCACGCGCAATACTTTGGAAATGCGCCAGGCGCCACAGGGGCGAAGGCATGACCTCCGAACAGGTTTACATCTGTCGATCGTGTCAGTCGGAAAACACCCGCACATTCGGGAGCGAGATTGGTTTACATTTCGCAGGAATGACTGGTTTGGAGAAGCCGATTGTGTTTGTGTTTCCAGAAGTTGCAGTTTGCTTGAGCTGCGGACACGCTGAATTTACGGTGCCTAAGACGGAACTGGGCGTCCTGGAGAGCAACACACCGGTCGATAGCGCGGCCAGCGTGATGTCGGCAGCTGGCGTTTCAGACCAGCAGTCTCAGCCCCTTCCTGAAGTCAAGCCCTTCGCCGCGACTGCTGACGAAACGATCACCCCTAAGAACCGCACGAAGCGCCGTCGTTAGTTCCCGTCCAGCATCGCTCTTAACTACGTACCCCCTCGCACCGATCTTAAAGGCTTCCTGCACGACATCCTTTGATGACTCTTGGCTTAAAAACAGAATTTTCGATGCCGCCGAAGATGTCAATATTTTCTTCGCGGCCTCTAATCCATTCAGGCTCGGAAGGCCGATGTCGAGAACGATCAGGTCAGGATTGATTTCGAGAGCCAATTGAACTGCAACTAATCCATCAGAGGTTTCAGTTATTTTCGGAGAACTAATTTCGTTTTCAATAGTATTGCGCACAAATTGACGGAAAGCAGCATTGTCCTCCACCAAAAGGACCGTGATGGAATCCATTTGAGCCTTTCACTAAAACAGGAATTAGGGCCCTTGCGACCGTTCATAGAGAATAGGGAAATCTGCCAGGGAAGTCCACTTCGAACGGGATCGCAAACTGCTTAAAACAGAACAAACGTCATTTCCGAAAATGTATTGCGAGAAAAAGGATGAGAAATCTGCCCTGCCGGACGGAGGTCGTAAAGCTGCAGAAAAGCCGTCTAGAGAAAGCATAGAAATGCCGCCTCGGAGGATCGAAATATGAGCAGCCTATCGAGAAAACTGTTTAGCGAGAGAAAGAGTGGATAGCGTTCCGATGACTGTAGCGCAGTACTCATCTAATATTCCGCATCCACCGTTAGTTGGAATGTAAACACCTTTCTGCATCTGAGATCGTTCGTCGGTGTTCCCCGATAGTGCTTAGATGACCTCACTGGCACTAGTGCCAGTTCTCGTGCTGGGCCTTCGTCTGCGATTTTCATGCACGGGGGTGTGTATGAAAATATGTACGAGCATTCATGCGACCACTCGCTTCTGCTTCATACTGGTCGCCTCCTTCCTCCTTTTCATTTTTCCGAGCCAAGCTCGATCCCAGAGCGAAGACATGCAGCAAATGAGAGACAAACTGCAGAAACTTGAGCAGGAGATACAAGAACTCAAGGGACAACTCAATAAGGGCCAACAGGCGCCACCGCCTGCCACCACGACAACAACTGTCGTCGTGAGAGCAGAAGAAGAAGCTCAAGAAACACCAGCTGAAACAAAACCGGAGAAAAAGAAGAACACTGTTGATCTCTACGGACACGTGATGATGGATGCCGGCTACGAGTTCGGTCAAAGCAATCCAGATTGGTTCGACGTGATGCGCCCTACGCAGCTCGCATCGTTTAAGGACCAATACGCGCCGGACGGCAAGGTTTACTTCAGCGTGCGTCAGACACGCTTCGGCGTGAAGACGTCGACGCCGACCGGGCTCGGCGATCTCAAGACCACCTTCGAATTTGAACTCTTTGGAACCGGCGTTGACGCAGGACAGACGACGTTCCGCTTGAGGCATGCATACGGGGAGTTGGGTCACTTCGGCGCAGGCCAGACCTGGAGTCCCTTCATGGACATTGATGTGTTCCCCAACTCCGTCGAGTACTGGGGCCCGAACGGAATGGTCTTCTTCCGAAATGTCCAGGCTCGTTGGGCTCCCATTCAGAATGACAGGCTACGGCTCATCTTCGCCGTGGAGCGCCCAGGTGCCAGTGCCGACGGCGGAATCTATTCCGATCGCGTCGAGTTACAGAATGTAAAACCGAAATTTGACATGCCGGATTTCTCCTGGCAGGTTCGCATGATGCGCGAGTGGGGACACTTGCAAGTAGCAGGCATCTTCCGAAAAATCTCATGGGTGAATACCACACCCAATCCACAATTTGACCTCGGCGGCGACGCCCTCGGGTGGGGAGTCAACGTAACGTCGAGTGTCAATCTCACGAAGAATGACGTTGGGCGATTTGCGGTCGTTTACGGTGCTGGCATTCAAAACTATATGAACGATGCACCAATCGATGTCGGCGTGAAGAACAACCTTTCGAATCCGCTCAAGCCAATCGAGGGAGTCGCCTTGCCGGTTTTGGGTGTCGTCTCGTTTCTCGACCACAACTGGAATAGCCACTTCAGCAGTTCGATCGGCTATTCGCTCGTAAACATTGAAAACTCCGATGCCCAGACACCGAGTGACTATCACCAGGGGCACTATGCCCTCATGAATCTTCTCTACCATCCGGTTCCTCCCGTTACGGTCGGTGGAGAGTTCATATACGGCCGCCGGGTGAACTTCAGGAATGGATTTAACACGAACGATTATCGGATGCAGTTCTCGTTCAAGTACGACTGGAAGAAGGGATTCGTGTTCTGATTTGTTTTTCAGTTACGAGTGGGCTTCGGCCGCGCAGGGATCACGACGTACGAATTGTGTTTCGCCCTCGCAAGCTCAATAGTGCGTCCTAGTACTACTGACAGTTCACTTGGATGGCGCGGTATTCGACATTTTATTGAAGGCAGCCTGTGTTCTGCGGTCCGAGCGTGGGCTGCAATTGATTTCAATAAGCTCCCTGCATTTATTAACGTTGAATCGACCGAGCGGTTTCCTGTGAATTCCTGCCGTGAATCACGAACGGAGAAGAGCAATGAAAAATCCTTTGCAAGTACTCAGTAGTCCCAAAGACTCATGCGGCTCGTGCAGTACCAGTACGTGCTCGACGTGCGGCCCAAGCACTCCCAAAGTCGAATCCCCAGCCGTTCTCAGCAGGCGTCAATTTGGTTACACGGCTCTGGCCGCATCTGCAGCCGCCATCCTGGCTGGATGCACAGAGAAGCAGCCGCCAGCAGAGGCTGCCGCTACACCCGCGCAGCCGGCACTTTCTCCAGAGCTCAATGTGGTGCAGTCCTCGAAGGGACCGATCATGACAACTCTCGAGGAATTCTACAAGATGGGTCCAGGCCCCTCGAGTTCTCACACAATGGGGCCGATGCGCATAACGTACGACTTCTTTCAACGGGTGTCGAAGCTTCCCGACGATCAACTGAAGCGTGCAACCGCTTTGAAAGTTCATCTGTTTGGAAGCCTGAGTGCAACGGGTAAGGGGCATGGAACCGACCGGGCTTCACTCGCAGGTTTGCTGGGGAAAGCTCCTGCCACATGTCCGCCAGAGTTTCTGGATTCACTTGCCAATAATCCCAACGAGACGCACAAGGTCACACTCGGTCCAACGACTCTCAATCTGACATTGAACGACATCGTCTTTGATGCCCCAAAAGGTGAATTCCATCATCCGAACACGATGACTGCGAAGCTGCTTGCCGGAAACGAAACGCTGTATGAGTTGGAGTATTACTCCGTTGGCGGCGGATTCATCGAGTGGAAAGGATACAAGCCGCCGGACAAAGGACAACCGAAGTATCCCTACGAACATGCGAAGGACCTCCAGAAATACTTGATCGATGACAAGATTCCGCTTCCCCAGCTGCTGCTCGCGAATGAACTGGCGATCTCGGGCAAAAGCGAAAAGGATGTCTGGGAATTCCTGGACCAGGTATCGGAGGTCATGCTGCGGGGTGTCAATACCGGACTCTCGGTGGAGAGTGTCCTTCCTGGACCTATCAAGTTGCACAGTAAAGCGGAAGCCATGCAGCGCAACTTGAAGAACTCTGCCAAGGGAGATGCCGGCAAAGCGGTCACACGGATTGCCTCTTATGGCTTCGCTATGGGCGAAGAGAATGCCCGCGGTCATATCATTGTGACCGCGCCTACCGCGGGATCGGCGGGAATCATTCCCGCAGTCGTGAAGTCTCTAAATGATCTCAAAACTCCCCAGCAGAAGATTCGCGAAGGGTTCCTGGCTGCTGCTGCGATCGGATATCTCTGCAAGCACAATGCAACGCTCTCGGGAGCAGAAGGCGGCTGTCAGGCTGAAGTAGGCGTTGGATCTTCTATGGGAGCAGCGATGATCGCTCAGACCCTCGGGGCTCCTCCGAAGGTAGTCTCGAATGCCGCAGAATCTGCGCTCGAACATCACCTGGGTATGACCTGCGATCCGGTTGCCGGTTACGTGCAGGTCCCATGCATCGAACGGTGCGCGTACGGAGCCGTAAAGGCGTGGACAGCTTATTGCATCGCGAGCGAGGAGATTCCTGAAGAGCGGCGCGTCGATCTGGATACAACCATTTCAGCCATGGCGCTCACGGCGAAGGAAATGAATACCAAGTACAAGGAGACTTCTGAGGGCGGCTTAGCCGTGTCGGTCGTGCTCTGTTAATTCACACGTCATGGCGACCGAAACGAAAACGCCGAACGTCGGAAAGGGTCCGACCCTTGTTCCTCGCTCCGGAAACGAATCCAGGCCACAAGTGGACGTCAAAGTCGCGGCGATTGCATGGTTGGTCGCCGCGATTTATTACTTCTTCCAATATGTGCTGCGTTCCGCGCCGTCGGTCATGCTGCCGGAGATGTCCAGTGCTTTCGGAGTGAGTGCGGTCGGCATGGCGGGGATAATCGGCCTCTTCTACTACGGTTACTCTCCCTTCAGCTTGGTCGCGGGTGCCGGAATGGACTGGCTGGGACCACGCAAAGTTGTGCCCATTGGAGCGGCCATAGCCGGTATTGGAGCGTTGTTGTTCGCGACTGGTGACGGCACCACAGGAAGCATCGGCCGGCTGCTTCAGGGTGTCGGCGGGGTTTTTGCGCCAGTCGGTGCAATCTACATTGCCTGCGAGTACTTTCCTCCTTCTAAAGCAGCAACGCTTGTCGGCGCAACGCAGATGTTTGGAATGGCTGGGGGTGCAGCGGGGCAATTCATCGTAGGCCCATGGATCGCCAAGGGTCTTGCCTGGAATACATTTTGGGTGGGACTAGGCGTTGCGGTTCTAATCCTCGCGGCGCTGTTGTTTGTTCTCTTGCCGAAGGCTAGTCCGGCCGAGAAACGAAGTACCGATTCAGGGATCGTACAAAGCTTTTATATTGTCTTTAAGAATCCTCAGTCCATCTTGTGCGGCCTGATCGCAGGTCTGCTGTTCATCCCCACAACAATCTTCGACATGATCTGGGGTGTTCGCTACCTGCAGGAGGCGCACGCATTCGATTACGCGTCAGCGGTGATTCGCACATCCATGGTCCCTGTGGGATGGATCATTGGATGTCCACTGCTGGGCTTCTTGTCCGATCGTCTTGGACGTCGAAAGCCGGTCATCATTGCAGCAGCAGCACTCTTGCTGGCGTGCTTGACTTGGATCCTCTTCGGAAGTCGCGATGGACTTCCTCCGTATGTGCTGGGTCTGGTTGCGGGTATCGCGTCCGGCGCCGCCATGTTGCCTTACACCATTATTAAAGAAGCGAATCCTCCGCAGTTAGGCGGGATCGCAACGGGAGTCGTCAATTTTCTTAACTTTACCTTCAGCGCGCTGCTCGGACCGATCTTTGGATGGTCCCTGCATCGCCTCTCCGGAGGAGCCGACGTGATGCAGCAGCAGCACTACCAGATAGCGTTTGCACCTCTTCTCTTGGGTGTGGCGATCGCGATCACACTCACCTTCTTCTTACGTGAAACGGGGCGTGCAGGGCGTCCCAAGCTCTCAACTTGAAATAGGAGGCTTACAGTGATCAGCGTGGTGCAGGAAAGGCAAACTGGAACCGGCAAATACGAGCAACTCCTCGAAAGATGCAAGAGCCTGGAGCCAATTCCCACGGCAGTAGCGCATCCCTGTGACGAGACATCCCTTTCCGGAGCCGTAGAGGCCGCGAACAAAGGTCTCATAGTACCGATCCTGGTCGGCCCCCGCGAGAAAATTCAATCCGTTGCAGACTCCGCGGGTATAGATCTCGCGAATTTCCAGATTGTGGATGCTGCGCACAGTCACGCATCGGCTGTGAAAGCTGTTGAATTGCTTCGGGAAGCCAAAGCAGAACTCCTGATGAAAGGAAGTTTGCACACTGACGAACTGATGGGTGCCGTGGTCTCTCGTGACGGTGGTCTTCGCACCGCTCGCCGAATCAGCCACGCCTTCGTCATGGATGTACCCACGTATCACAAGGTTCTGATTGTGACTGACGGCGCAATCAATATTGCTCCAACATTGGAAGACAAAGTCGATATCTGCCAAAACGCGATTGACCTCGCCGTTGCGCTTGGTCGGGAATGGCCGAAGGTTGCAATTCTGGCAGCGGTTGAAACAGTGACCTCGAAAATGCCGGCCACGATTGACGCCGCCGCTCTTTGCAAAATGGCGGAGCGTGGACAGATTAAGGGCGGCATCCTCGACGGCCCTTTGGCCTTTGACAATGCAATCAGCAAGGACGCCGCAAAGACAAAGGGCATCCAGTCCGACGTAGCCGGCGATCCCGATATCCTGCTGGCGCCCGACCTCGAAGCCGGGAACATTCTCGCCAAGCAATTGACGTTTCTCGCCAAGGCAGACAGTGCCGGAATTGTTTTGGGGGCCCGCGTGCCGATCATCCTGACGAGCCGCGCAGACAGTGTTCGGTCACGAATCGCGAGTTGCGCGGTTGCCATGATGGCAGCCCACGCACGACGGAAGAAGGGATAAGACTACACATGGGAGAACACGCGCTGATAGTCAATGCTGGATCTTCCAGCCTGAAATTTTCCGTCCTTCACCGTCCGCCCGGACAATCATGGCGGCTTGAGGCCAAGGGACAGATTGAAGGCATTGGAACGTCACCGATGTTGTCTGCGAAGGATGGCAATGGTGACGTTCTCGCCAAGACGTCGTTGGACGCAACCGTAAAGGACGGCCGTGGCGCGATCGACGCCCTCGGGTCATGGCTTCGATCGAAATTCGGTTCTGCTCACCTGTGCGGCGTAGGACATCGGGTCGTGCATGGCGGCGCTAAATACGATCGACCAGTTCTTGTGACGCGGGACGTTTTGGTCGACCTCTACGAACTGATTCCTCTGGCTCCACTGCATCAGCCTTACAATCTCGCCGCGATCGAAAGAATCGCTGAGCGGATGCCCGATGTGCCCCAGATTGCATGTTTCGATACAAGCTTTCACAGTTCTCAGTCAGCAGTAGCTAAACTGATCGCTTTTCCCAAAGACCTTCGCAAGTCCGGCTTGCAACGTTATGGCTTTCACGGACTGTCTTACGAGTACATCGCCTCCGTGTTACCCGAAGTCGCTCCAGAAATTGCCGGCGGCCGCGTGATCGTGGCACATCTCGGCAGCGGCGCCAGCATGTGCGCGCTGAAAGCGGGAGTCAGCGTAGACAGCACTTTGGGATTCACGGCGCTCGATGGACTTTGCATGGGTACACGGCCCGGCGCCTTGGATCCCGGCGTCATCCTCTATCTTTTCCAGAACCTTGGCATGTCGGCAAAAGAGGTTGAGACCCTTCTCTACAAGAAGTCCGGACTTCTGGGGATCTCTGGCATCAGCAACGACATGAGGGAGCTGATCTCCAGCGATCAGCCAGATGCACGCCTGGCTCTCGACTACTTCGTATATCGCGCGTCCAAAGAAATCGGTTCTCTGGCGGCTGTGCTAGGCGGACTGGATGGACTCGTATTCACCGCCGGCATCGGAGAAAACTCTCCTGAGATTCGAAAACGAATTTGCGAGGCTTGTTCCTGGCTGGGTCTGAAGTTGGATCCTGAGGCCAACCTCGGCAAAGGACCCCGCGTCTCTTCGTCCCGCAGCAAGGTTTCTGTCTGGGTCATCCCCACAAACGAAGAGCTCATGATTGCGCGTCATACAGGCGCGCTGCTTGGGCTTCTACAAACGGCGGCCTAATTTCAAAGTGAGAGGACCATGGCGACTGTATCTATCGATCAAGCTCAAGCGGAAAAGATGACGAGCCCTTGGACCGGATTCCAACCCGGCCTGTGGCAAACCGAGATCAACGTTCGAGACTTTATCCAGCAAAATTACAAACAGTATGAGGGAGACGACTCGTTTCTAGCTCCGGCCACCAACCGAACAAAGATGATCTGGAGTCGTCTGAACGAACTCTTCCTGGAAGAGCGGAAGAAAGGAGTGCTAGACGTATCTCTGATCCCCAGCTCCATCACCGCCCATGGGCCCGGATATATCGACAAAGAGAATGAAATCATCGTCGGGCTGCAGACCGAAGCCCCTCTGAAGCGCGCGATCATGCCGAATGGGGGATTTCGCATGGTTGCAAATGCGCTGAAAACATACGGCTACAAGTTGGATCAGCACATTGTCGATGCATTCACGAAATACCGAAAGACTCACAATGACGCCGTTTTCGATGCGTATACAGCGGACATTCGGCTCTGCCGCAGCTCTCACATACTCACGGGACTGCCTGACGCCTATGGGCGCGGCCGGATCATCGGAGACTACCGCAGAGTCTCGTTATACGGAGTTGCTCGGCTCATAGCGCGCAAGCAACAAGAAAAGGAGAGCCTCGATTCTTTGCAGTCAACGGACGAGATCATCCGTGATCGGGAAGAACTTTCCGAACAGATTCGGGCTCTTAAAGAACTTCAGCAAATGGCGAAGAGCTATGGCTTTGATATTTCCGGGCCGGCGCGAGATGCCCGGGAGGCCGTGCAGTGGCTCTACCTGGGATACCTCGCAGCGGTAAAGGAACAAAACGGCGCCGCGATGTCTCTGGGCCGCACTTCGACGTTCCTCGACATCTATTTCCAACGCGATCTAGAACACGGTGTTCTGAACGAAGAACAGATTCAGGAAATTGTTGATGATTTCGTGATCAAACTCCGCATTGTCAGGTTCCTGCGAACGCCGGAGTATGACGATCTTTTTGCCGGAGACCCGACATGGGTCACCGAGTCCATTGCAGGAATGGGAGACGATGGAAGATCTCTCGTAACGAAGACGAGCTTCCGTTTCCTTCAGACTCTCTATAACCTTGGTCCCGCTCCCGAACCGAATCTCACCATCTGGTATTCGCCACGACTGCCCGAGGCCTTCCGTAATTTCGCTTGTAAGGTGGCAATCGAGACCAGTTCCATCCAGTTCGAAAGCGACGAGATTATGCGCCGTGAGTGGGGAGACGACGGCGCCATCGCATGCTGCGTTTCTCCGATGCTCATCGGCAAACAGATGCAGTTTTTCGGAGCACGCGCCAATTTGGCGAAATGCTTGCTCTACGCCATCAATGGTGGGAGAGATGAAATTAGCGGCGAACAGATGGGACCCGTCAGTGAACCGGTCCGTGGCGACTATCTGGACTTCAACGACGTAATCAACAAGTTCGAAAAGATGATGGACTGGCTGGCTGGAGTCTACGTGAATGCCATGAACGTCATCCATTACATGCACGATAAATACGCGTATGAGCGCGTTGAGATGGCACTGCACGATTACGCCCCGATCAGAACCATGGCCTTCGGAATGGCAGGCATGTCCGTAGTAGCGGACAGCTTATCGGCTATGCGCTACGCGAAAGTGAAAGTGATTCGCGATAAAACCGGGCTAATCACTGACTACGAGACAACAGGAGAGTTTCCGCAGTTCGGCAACAACGATAACCGCGTCGATCATCTTGCTTCGTGGCTGGTGACAACCTTCATGAGCAAGCTGCGGAAGTACCCGACATACCGGCACGCGTTGCACACCCAGTCAGTGCTGACCATCACTTCGAACGTAGTCTATGGAAAGAACACGGGAAATACCCCGGATGGCCGCCGTCGTGGAGAGCCGTTTGCCCCGGGCGCCAATCCAATGCACGGACGCGATAAACGCGGAATCCACGCTTCGGCGGCATCCGTCGCCAAGATTCCATATCGTGACGCCGCCGATGGCATCTCTCTCACCTCCACGCTGATTCCAGAAAGCTTGGGACGTGTGATGGCCGATCGAGTGGCCAATCTCACTGCAATGCTGGATGCTTTCTTTGGCGTGACGGGATACCACATGAACGTCAATGTGCTTAATCGCGATACGTTGCTAGACGCCATGGACCATCCAGACAAGTATCCACAACTCACGATTCGCGTCTCGGGATATGCCGTCAATTTCGTCCGTCTCACTCGCGAACAACAAATGGATGTCATCAACCGGACCTTCCATGGAAATTAAACAATGAGCATTGCACAAGAAACGCAATATCCTCCGCTTGAAGCTCAGAGTCCATACGAACTGCGCGGCACTTGGAGCTCTACGGTATCGGACAACGAAGTGCGGGCAGCGCTGGCAAGCGGGGAAATGGGGTTTCTGCATTCGTTCACCACAGGATCTGCGGTCGATGGTCCTGGGGTTCGGGTTGTGGCTTGGACGACGGGCTGTCAGTTTCGTTGTCTTTACTGCCACAATCCGGACACGTGGACTCTGAACAAGGGAATCCCGGTAACGATCGAAAGAGCAACCACAGAGTTGCGCAAGTATCGGCATGGACTGCGCACGATGTCGGGAGGTTTCACCCTGAGCGGTGGCGAGCCGCTCATGCAGGATCGCTTCGCGGTCAAGCTGCTTCGGGCAGCTCACGAGCTGGGCATCCATACTGCCCTGGACACAAACGGGAGTTTGGGGCAGCGCCTGTCAGATCAGGAACTGGATGTCATTGATCTCGTCTTGCTCGATATCAAGTGTTGGGATCCGGAAGTACACCGTCGACTTACCGGAGTGGACTTGCAGCCGGTTCTTGAGTTCGCACGTCGCTTGGCGGCAGCCAAGCGTCCGATGTGGCTACGGTACGTCCTGGTTCCCACCCTGACGGACAACCTCGATGACATCGGTTCTCTTGCGGAATTTGTCTCCAAACTGGGCAACGTACAACGGGTTGATGTCCTTCCATTCCATCAGATGGGAAGGTTCAAGTGGAAAGAACTTCATTTAGATTACACACTTGACGAGATTCGGCCGCCGTCAGTCGAACTCGTGAGTAATGTGTGCGATCAGTTTCGTGTCCGCGGGCTAAAAACGCTCTAAGCATTTGGAACTAATTCGCGGCAAACTTCCCACTTGAAAGAAAAAAGCCCCTTTTGACTGAAAACTGGTCAGCACGGAAGGAATCGAACCTTCAACCTACTGATGGAACGCTAACTTAACCTAATCAATGGTTTCAGCGACTTCCGGGTGTTCCATGTAGGCAATTTGAGGCAACTTGAGGCGATTTTAGGCAAATTTGCTACCCAAGAGACCCCGGACCTAAAGATCCTTATATTTCTTAGAGATCTTTATATTAAGGTTCCCTCCAACTCCCAGCGGCCAATAACATCCCTCCGTCGAAGGAAGGCCGGTACTAAGCTCGCACTTCTGACCGGGAGCCGCGCCGCAAGTCGTACAGCGAACAGCAATGACCTGTTTTGGCGTGGGTTCGTCGGAAAAAAATAATGAGCCAAACCAACGTTTAAGGGATGGTCAATATTGAACATTGTTTCGATATCGGCGTCGCCCTCTCGCCGTAAGTGTTGTAACCAGGCCATAACGCAAACGTGCGCTTTTCCTTCGTCTTTTTGTGGGATGAGGAGTGACGCCGTTGCCAACCGGCAATGCCAGAAACAGATCAGAATCAGCACGCTCAGCGAAACACTGGAAATAAGCGCTTTCATGCACGTGTATTGGACGATGTCCCATTAAAGGTCTACAAGAGTGTTCACTTTTGAACAGACAGAAACAGCACTCGAATCCCAGAATCAAACGACTTGGGGATTCAAAACGCTCTAGGCAGGATTCGCTTCATTGCCGAGTCGTTAAATGTGCTCGGCCCTTCCTCGCGCCGATAAGCCCCGTCGTCGATTCTGCAAGCTCGCCATAAGGAGGGCAAAAGAACGTGCGCATTCACCTCATCAATCCGAGCGACGTTTCCTTCGGCATCGCAGTGATCACTCCACGTTGGCTGTATGTCCTTGCGGCAGCGACACCTCAGGAGTTCGGCGATCCTCGCTTGGTCGATGAGACCCTGGTCGCGATCGACCCAGAGCAGATTCGAACTGGCGATGTTGTCGGGATTGGCATTCATACCGCGAATGCCCTCCGCGGCTATGCCATTGGGAAGATGGCACGTGAACGGGGTGCCTACGTGGTGTTCGGAGGAATTCACGCAACTCTCTACCCGGCCGAAGCCCACGAACTCGGCGGTGCTCATGCCGTTGTAAAGGGTGATGGAGATGTCGTCTGGTCAAGAGTCCTGTCGGATTGCTCTTCCGGAACACCTCAGCCGATTTATGACGGAGGTCGAATCGACGCCTCCGCCTTCTTGCCCGCCCGGTGGGATCTGGTACCGCGAAAGAGCTATATGTGGGCCTCGGTTCAAACGGTGCGAGGGTGTCCAAAACATTGCTCTTTTTGCTCCGTCTGGCGCACTGACGGTCAGCGTCCCCGCCAGCGTTCCGCTGATGCGGTGGTTGAGGAAGTCGTCCAGCTAAGACGGCTGGGGTTTCGCTTCATCGCGCTCGCTGACGACAACTTTTATCCTGTAACGCTAACTGACCTCCGCCAGGCCGAGGCGCAAAAAAATACTGGCCGCCTGAATGAACTCAAGACCATCCGGACGGAGCGCTTCTTGCTGATGAGACGACTGGCCCAACTGCCGTCCGACACCATCTTCTTTACTCAGATCACAATGGAAGCAGCCGAGGATCCAGAGTTTCTCGATGCGATGCAGGCAGCCCATATTAAGGGAGCCCTGGTGGGAGTAGAGTCGGTGACGCCGCAAGGCTTGAGCGACGTTTACAAGGATTTCAATTGTGCCGGAGAAGACTTAGTCGATCGGCTCAGAACCTTTCGTCGTCATGGAGTGTACGTGCTGGGCTCTTTCATTTTTGGTCTGCCTAGTGACCGGCCGGAGACTTTCGGTGCTACTGCCGACGTAGCTGCCCGGGCCGATATTGCGTTCGCGCAGTTCGTGATGCTAACGCCGTATCCGGGGACCGTCGACTTCAACCGGTGGGAAGAACAAGTGGGGGTTGCACCCGTTCACATCGGTGGCATACCAATCACTCGCCGATGGCTGATTCCGCAGGCACTTCGCCCCAAGCTCTATTGGCCTCATCCCACTATGTCGGCGGAGGAGATTCGCCAGGGTACACAATCGGTCTGGGAAAAGTTCTACAGCATGAAGTACATCTGGATGCGCTCACGATTCATAAAGTCTCTGCGGGCCCGCCTTGCATTTGTCTTGATCTCCAAAATCTACCGGCAGATGTATGCAGACACGGGAATCGCTACTGACAGTGCTCGAGTTTCGCGATCAGCGCGGTGGGCGCGATGGCTGGCCAAACCTTGCCAGCGGCTGTTTGCCGCTTCCCCAATGCCGCATCTTGAAGTTCCAGGCAGATGGACCGGATCCGCCACTGTAGAAGAGACCCCCCCGGCGAGCGACTGAGCAGTCTAGTTGCTCGCGTTCGGTAGTCTCGATTGTGAGCAAATGAGCGCTATCTCAGACTTGGCGGCTGACCGCTGTACCATGCAGCCTGAGCGGCTAGCGCTCGATGGCAGGCGATTTTGCGCGTTGGCTTTCTCGGATCTGTTCCACGGTGAACACTCGTCCGCAAACGCCGCAGCGCCAGGCGGCAGACGGAAGTGGTGCAGGCCCTGACGGATGCTGGGCCGCGGAATGTCTGGCTCGCACCAAGTCGCTGTTACACTCCGGACATTTTCGTTCAATCATGGGCTCAACATCGAGAGGCGCTTAGTTTCCCCCGGGCGTGCGTTAACGAGCTTCGGGGTGGATCGCGCGAGCCTCCTCAACCGTGAGCCGGGAGGTGTCGCAGTAGCCGTAGCCTTTCAGACAAGCAGCGTAATTCCGCTTATGCTCGGAGTCAGCCAGTGTTTTGGCTTCGGTAGTGCTCAGGCTGGCATAGTCACAGGTTTCCTCACTATCCTTGCAAGCCGAAAAGTTACGCTGGTGTTCGGAGTTGGCTGTCCGTTTCGCCTGCAGCGGGGTGAGTTTCGAGTGGTCGCACTGATCCCAACCATTGGCGCAATTTTGAGCGTTGCGCCGGAGTGCTGCGGCGGTCGTGTCCCTGGTTTGCGAAGGAGTCAACTGGGCATGGTCACACTGTCCAGCACCATTCTCACAGTCCGATGCATTGAGTTGGCGCCTGGCGATGTTCACTTGCTCGGTCTCTTTCGGAGTCAGTTTGGATCGATCGCAGGAACCCCATCCTTCCATGCAGGAGGAAAAATTCCGCTGTTGCTCTGCTCCGTTCATCTCGCGGGCCTCAAGCGGAGTTAGTTTGGAGCGGTCGCAGGACTGCATTCCGTCATTGCAGTCGGTCACATTCCGTTGGTGATTGGCCACGGCCAAAGCAATCGTTTCGGGTTCGGTGAGCTTTGAACGGTCACAGGAGTCGTAACCGGTCCGGCAGTTCACCACATTTCGCATGTGGGCAGCGAGAGCCACGTCCGATGCTTCCGACAGGCTCAACTTGGAGCGATCGCAGGTATCCCGACCAGCTTTGCACTCCGCCAGGTTTTGCGAAAGATCCGGGGACTGGGCAAATGCCAAAATCGGCCAGAGACCGAGACAAGCTAGTTGCACACCTAGATGCTCCAAGCTGACTTTCATGTTCGTGCCGCCTTTCGAGCAATATCAGAATCACGCTGCCGGTATATATATGGCGAATTCACGACGCTTTTCAGATCAAGCAAATGAACTATCTGGAACAATAATCGCCCAGGCCAGCAGTAATAGCTGGTCCGAATTGCTCACTTACGTTTGCTCCTCGGACGTATCGTGGCGCCGCCCATTTACAGGCGCTCCCGAGGCGAGCACTTTTGTACAGAATTGCATTGTTTCGTGTGTCATCTTAACCTCATACGATAAAGAGAAAAAGCGGAATTGACTATGAATACTACGTTGCACCAGTCCATCGTCCGTGTTCGTAACCTGCGTGCCTTCATCGCTGCTTCGCTGAGAAAATTGCTTCAGATGGAACCGCACGATGGCGACTTCGCCTCACAACGGGTGTGCCCGTTTTGTAAACTCATCACGCCCCGCTACGAAACATGTTGCCTGGAGTGTGGGAAGGCAATTAAACCGGCCTAGAATCGCAGAGCTAACGCAGACGCTTTAAGGGCACAGGCACCACGGGCCCGTCTTCAGCCTTGCCTCCGCAAGGACGTCGGCAGGTTGCTGCAACCTGGTCCGCTCTCGACGTTACTGTGCGTTCAGCTTCTGGTAGAGCCACATCGCTGTCAGCACCATGAGAAATACCCCAGACCCGATGCCGAACACTCGCGTCGGAATGATTAGCCGGTTGACTTTGGCCAATAGTTCCGTCTGCTCCGCGTGCATATGCGAACTCGCGTCATCCAGAAACAACTGGTCATCCCTGTGCATCGTGAGTGTGCTCTTGTAGATGAGGAGGACGATCAGACCAACAGCAAAAACTCCGAAGATCACAGCCACGATTGTCAGCGTCATAATCCACCTCCGCGAACTTCTACTACAATCGTCCGCTATTCCAGCACGCGAAACTGATCAATATTGGTCATACGACCTCATTGACCTCCACGAGTAGAGTCGAGAACAGGCGCAGTGGCGTTAGTCTCCCGGTGGCTGTTGACTTGGTTTTCGCTTCGTCGCCTCAGTCCGGTTTGGCTTGACTCTGTTTCCTGTTCGCCGGGTAGGGCGGTGGCGCGGCCCGGGCTTCGTATGATGCCGGCGTCTCCACCGCTCCCCCTAAAATTCCGTAGGGCGGATTTTCTCCG
>Ga0207693_10000056_pt1 | contig 95768 bp, 75 predicted proteins | sample LARL81metaG_FD_184347 | JGI IMG/M metagenome (GOLD analysis project Ga0207693, IMG submission 184347) | Corn, switchgrass and miscanthus rhizosphere microbial communities from Kellogg Biological Station, Michigan, USA - LAR L8-1 metaG... | ecosystem: Host-associated > Plants > Roots >...
GGGGCTTGCAAGGGGTTAAGGTGGTGAGCGCGGAAGGAATCGAACCTTCAACCTACTGATTAAGAGTCAGTTGCTCTGCCAATTGAGCTACGCGCCCACGGTGGGGGATTTGGCTGGTAGGACGAATAAAAATTATAGCATCTGCTAGACGCTTTCTGCTGCGCAGTGGGTGGTGCAAGATTTGTTTTCTCGCCTCGTCTTTTCGCTAAACTAGCCAACAACTTCTGCCCATCACGCGGGTTCAGACTACTGGAGGGCTTCCCCATGCTGAGGAAACTTTTCTGTCCAGCTGTTTTTCTTCTCTTCGCAGGGACGATTCTGGCGCAAAGCAATCCACCGACAACCCCACCACCCGCCCAGAATGGCCGGGGACAGGGATCGTGCTGGCAGCAGGCCGGCATCGAGAAGTCGGTCGCGGACCAAGTGCGTTCTATTGGACGCGACGCTCATTCTCAAGTTGTGGCCGTCTGCTCGAACACTTCGCTTACCCCGCAACAAAAGCGGCAACAGGTGCGAGAGATCCACCAACAAACCAAGCAAAAAAGGGAAGGCCTGATCACCGCCGACCAGGAGAAAGCGTTGACAGCGTGTCAGCAGGCGCGCAACGGTGGTCCACACCCGGGAATGGGAGATGGTTGCGGAGACCTTCCGCGGAATGGGTCGCAACCCAATGGCAATCCGAACGGAACACCGGACAATGGAAACGGAAATCCTCCGCCGTCGAACCAGTAATCACGCTCTGAACGAATCACTCAAGAAATAGAAAGGCTCGCGACACGTTCGGTCGCGAGCCTTTGCCAATTAGAATACAACCACCGCAATGGCAGCACACATTCCGCCAAAGAACGAGAACTAGGAACGCTGCCGAACTTCCGCTGCCAGCCCTCTTGCGTCGCTCGTCGAGGGTCGACGCGGCGGCAACTGATCCGCCCCGATCGGCGGACGATGCTCGACCGTACCGATCACCGGCGCTTCGTCCATGCCATCGGCATAAGCCATAGACGCGAAGCGCTGCTCGCTGCACATCCGATCGATCATGCGTTGCTGCCGTCCGTTGAGAACTGCGTGAGGAAGAATCGGAAAATTGCGAAACATCCAGAGCAAATAAACGCGCTGAAGGAATGAAGGCATTACGTACCGCGGACCGATCGGTGTCTGCACTTGCACCACACCGGCCGCCAGTTTTTCAATCAACATAACCTGGACCCACCTGGAACCTGAAATTGGCCAGAGCAATTCTAGGGCCGCCATTATTGCACCGCGATGAGTGCAATGGGAAGCCCTTTTTCAAACAATTACGCATATATTAATCCACCCGCACGTTTTGGGAGCAACCGGTGGTGCATCGGTGGGGAATATCCCCCGGCCCCGGTCCTAAAACGGGTATTAGACCGCCGCTTCGGGGAGGATGTCCATGCGGCGGATGTGGGCGGCCACCCCGAACTCGGGGCCGTCTTCTTCGACGCGCACGATTGTCGCCTGGCAGCAGACCCAACACTTCTCGCCGGAGGTGAGTTCTGGAGGGAGGATGAGGACTAGTTCGACGTCGGTGCCCTTCTCCATGCGCGACTTCGTATAGAGGAAGACTCCGTTGGCACTTACGTCGCGAGTCTGAGCCGTTTGGTCGACTCCGTTGACGGTGCGCACGCGCGTGGGAACGCGAGTGGAGATGCGGGTTCCGGCGCGGCGTTCGGTGTCGGCTTTCATAGCGGCCAAAGGGACCACCTACTGTACACCAATGGCGGGAATTGGGCGAGCGTTCCGGGCAGCGATGGGGAGCGGGGGGTCCAAATCGGGACTAGATGCTGGGGCGCTTGGAACGGGCTGCGGGGACGACCAGGGCCTGCTCCATGGTCGGCATGTTTGTGCCGCGGAGTTTGGCTTCGGTCTCGTGCAGCTTTTCCGTCTGCTCCGTCTGATAGTAGGCCTGCACCAATAGTTCAAGGGTGAAGGGATTGTCCTGGTCTTCTTCCAGCTGGGCGATTGCGTCCTGGTATTTCTTCTGGTCCATGAGCAGCGTGCCTGAGGCGCCGTGATACGAACTTTGGATCACGCGGTTGCGGCTGCCGTTGGCGAGTGCTTCGAGTTCATGGAGCGCCTTTTCGGCCAGAGGTTCATTGCCGGCGTGAGCCGCGCGCACGGTGCGGTTGCGAAGGATGCGCGACAACTCTTCGTCACGATCCGATGCCGACAGAATGGACTGGTGACGCAGCGCTTCTTCCGCCAGCTTCAGGTGCTTGAGGGCGACATTGTCGTCGGCCTGATATTCGGCCAGATGACGGAACGACTGCGCTTCCTGCAAGTTCTGCTTCTTGGCGTGGGCAGTCTCGGCGATCTCGGTGTATTCCTTGTCAGCCTCGGCGTAGTTCCCGTCGCGGACGAACGTCATTGCCTTCTGCATGCTGTAGGTAAGGCGGTCGGCTTCGTTATGGGCGAAGCGGATGGCCTTGTCGTATTCGACGCGAGCCTGTTCCTGATTGCCCATGAGAGCGTACGTGTCTCCGAGACCGAGTTGCGAAGTCACGAAGTCGGGATCAAGCTTGAGCGCGGCGCGATAGTGAAGGAGTGAGCCCTCGAAGTTGCCCGACATGCGCAGCAGTTCTCCGTAGGAATCCTGCGGGTTGGGCTCTTTGGGTAGCAGAGCGATATAACGCTCCATCGCAGCGAATGCCTTGGCGAATTGCCGGTTGCGCGCGTCGACATACGCGAGATCGTTGAGCGCCGCGGGATAGTTCTTGTCGATGGAGAGAGCCTTCTCAAAAAAGCGCTGTGCCTGGTCGTTGCCGTTTTCTCCCATCAGCCAGTTTCCCGCGAGATAAAGAAGATGCTTATCGCGGGGATACATCTCGAGCATGTCGTTCATGGCGGTGATGCCGCCGAGGAAGTCGCCTTCCTGCACTTTGGCGATCCAGGCAATCATGAGTTGCTCTCCGGGCGTGAGTTTGGGCGCGAGTTCCTTGGCTTTGGCGCGAGCGGCAGTGACTTCTTCGGGATTGCTGCTGTTGAAGGCGATCCAGGCCCAAGCGACGGCGAGGGCCGGATCCTCTTTCACGGCAGCGCGCCAATCGTCGTTGCAGCGCTCGAGGTAGAGATTCTCGTAGTCCTCCATTCCCTTCCGGTAAAGCTCACGGGCCTGGGGAGAAGCGGTTGTGACGGGGAGCGTGGTCGATTCACCCTTCTTGACGTGGTGCGCAAACAGCGGCGCGGCGAGGGACAGCCCAAGAGCGATCACAGCACAAGCGCGGATGGATAGAGTGCGACGCATCAGGATCTCCGAGAACAGAGCTTAGTGGGGAGGGAATACGAGATGAGGGTAACATCGGCGTAATCGGGGGACGAGGTGACGAAAGGGTTGGGACGGATGTGAAGAAGTTTCGAGTTTCGAGTTTCGGGTTTCGGGTTTCGGGTTTCGAGACTCCTGAATACTGACTTCTGACTGCCATGTGTTGGTTTTGCGCAGCGAAAATATTTTTGGTGGAATGGGGAGACGGCTGGTCTGTTTTCCTGTTTTGGGGCTGGGATTACTGAATGGTTAACCCTACCCCTCCCCCTCGGTCTCTTGGAATCATGGGGTTAGGGGGAAATCGTCCGCAATATCTTGCGGCTCAACCGGTCACTGGCAAAATCTTGAGAGCAAACAACTTAGCTTCTAGCCCGCTGTTGGCGACCAGACGCTGCGCGGAGGTATTCTGAGACAAATTGAAGGGTGTGCGCAAGGTCAGATGTCACAACGGGGCTGTGGATTTCTGGAGCTTCGCCATTGTGAAAGGTAGTTGGTGCCACGTGCTGTAGGCGCGCGTACCTCAGGTTGAGACGTAATCCTCAACAGTAGTTCTGATTCAGGCTCCAGTGCCAGCTAGCGTGACTGTCTGGGGAGTGCCCCCACCCGTGTCGATGAGGCCGATGAAGGCACTGCGTTTACCGACTGTTTTGGGCGTGAACGTGACCGTGATTGTGCAACTGGCCCCAGCGGCGACTATCGCGTTGCAGTTGTTGCTTTGAGAGAATTCTTTGTAATCAACACCCGTCAGATAGATTTCGCTGAGGGTGAGTGGTGCACTGCCGCTATTGGTCACTTGCACATGTTGCGGCGCGCTGGTTGTACCCCCATTCTGATTGATACTGATGGGAAAAGTTCCCTCTCCCGCGTCCGGCGCGTCAAAGGAAGCAAACACCGCCTTCTGGGCCGCCACAGGCGCAACAGACAATGCTGCTGCGATCACAAAGGAACAGAGCTTTGAGAATCGTACCGAGGAGAATCGCGGGTGATGGGATATCACGGAAGCCTTTCGTTGATTAAGGGTCATACAGTCTCCCCCGGTCAGAGGCGGGTGGTCAAGATGAAAGGAATTGCAACCGCGAGGCTGCGGGAGGGGATCTCGGGGGCATGCGGGGTCCGCTCAAGCGGAGTCGGGTTGATGGACTGCGGTCTTCATCGGGCCCGTCGAACGTGGTGATATTGCCGGCGCCTGGTCTACCCGCCCGATTGAGGCAAGTTTCATATTGGTTTCATATTGGTTGTTTAGAACGGTCTTTGGGCCTATAATTCCGCCGCGATTCGACTCACGGATGGTCTGTGAGTTTGCAATCGGCAAGAGATAAGACTTCCCCGCCGTGTCTGTGCCTGTTTTTTCGGTGCCCATGAAGTCAAAGCATAGATTTAAGTCGCGCCATTAGTTTGTGGCGGCTGATCATCGTTCGCACCGCTAAGGATACGTACCGTTCTTATCGCATCGCGCGAAGGAGTGCACGGTTCAAAATCAAGGAGGAAGCATGTCGAACACAATCTCGAAGACAGCGATAACGGTTGGGCGTTTCGTGAGAGTGATTTCTGTTCTGTTGTTAGCCTCAGCAGCGTTCGCCCAGGGTGGGCAATCCATCACGGTGAACTGCGACAACGGGGATTCGTTGAATGGCGCTTTGGCGAAGCTGAACAAACAGGCACCGCACACGGTGATCGTGCAGGGGACGTGCACCGAGTTCGTTAGTGTGAATGGCTTTGAGGGCCTGACCCTGAGAGGCCAAGCCGGCGCGACGATACAGCAGCCGGCAGCGAATCCGCAGAACCTTGCCTATGTGCTCTCCATCGCCGGGTCACGAGGAATTAACGTTTTTGGCTTGAGCGTCAGATCACTGCCTTCCATTTTTTCGGGCATCGGCATCGGGAAGGGGAGCAGCCAGGTGCAGCTGCAAAACGTAAGTGTCACCGGTTCGTGGGGCATTGTCGTTGCGGAGGAAAGCCAGGTCTGGTTGGTGCAAGCGAATGTCACGATCAGCTCCGGCTTCGCGGCAGTTTCCGCCTTCGATAAATCGGACGTGCACATCGCGGGTGGCTTGCTGCAGCGTCCGTCCGACGGGAATTTCTATGCCGGTCTCTTCGTAGGTTCGGGGCATGTGACGATGCAAGGAATGACCATCCGCGATATGCAAGAGGCCATCGACATTGGCTCGAGTGGCAGCGTGGACTTGGTGGATGTGGATACCACCCAACCGTCTGACGTGATGATCGATAACCCCTCCGGCACGAACACGAACGGCGCTATCGTCACGGACGGCTCGTCGCTCAACCTGGGAAGCGCCAAGCTCCGGATCAGGAACGCAGGACAGTCTGGGGGAGGCACGAGTGGCGCGATTTTCGTCACCAATAACTCGACCCTAAACGCCGGAGCTAACCTTATTATCACCAACAGTCAGGGCCAAGGGGTGATCGTGACAAACAACTCCCACGCGACGTTGGCGGGATCGAGCATTACAGGGGGTTTGCACGGTGGACTGGTCGCGGCCAATCTCTCCACGATCGACATACAACAAGCCAACGCGCTCACGCTGGTTGGCGGGAACCGGCCAGATTTGTTCTGTGATGCAAGTTCGTACATCACGGGGACCGCAAATTTGTCGGGCGTCCCCACAGCCAATTGCACAAACCAGTTGCTGTCGAACTATTCATCGCTGCCGTAGCCGACCCTGGGGAGTCTCGTGCTTAAGCAGCGGGGGACCGTTTTGCCTGAGCAGCGTCCGCTTCGCGCAAGCGCTTGGCATGTTCGTGGAGCGCTTCGCGAAGCTCTTGAATCGCGTGGTCGAGTTGGTCGGGGTCGCGAGTGCCGAGCGCCTTCGTAACAAGGGTTTCAATGCGGTCGGCCAGGCGGCGATTGGCAGGGGTCATACACATACCTCCTATCGAAGCTAAAGCCTATCCCGCTCAGGAGCAAGGCGGACAAAGAAAATAGTTTTGTTCCAGAAACCGGAATTGAGATGGCGTCGTCGACAGGCTCGGGAGAGATATTCTCGCTGATCAGGGAGGGGAGACCCCGGGCAGGAACGATGCATACAGAAAATCAGGCGGCAGGTGGCTATTGCTTAAAAACCAACGCGGGTCCGCTGACCCGCTTCCCTTTCAGGTCGACTGTCACCGCGACGCGGTCGGCGATTTTGATAAAAGGAATGCCCTTCGTCATCCCGTAATCCTTGCGGTCGAAGGCCATGGTTCCTTTGATTTCTCCAGAGCCGGTCCCTTTGCCAGTAATGGTAAAAGTCAGGGTCTCGGGCTTCGAGACGCCGCGAATGGTAAAGGTTCCTGGAATGTCCAACGTGTTGGGACCAGTCTGGACAACCTTGTCGGAGTGAAAAGTGATCAGCGGATCCTGGCTGACGTCGAAGAAATCTTTGCTCTTCAGCTTGCCGTCTTTCATGCCGCTTCCGGTATTCACGCTATCCGCCTGGATCTTGATGTCCAAAACCCCGGTCGTGACATCGGGAGAGGTAAACGTCATGGTGGCATCCCACTTGTCGAAGGTGCCCTCCAGATCTACCGAAGCTTTCACGTAGAAGGTAATCTTGCTGTCGTCCGGCGTCACTGTGAAAACAGGGACTGCGTCCTGGCTGAGTGACGGGAGCGCAGCGACCGCGAAGAAACAGAGGACAGCGAGTCGTAAGCTGCTGAGTGTGCGCCGTACAAACATGAATCTCCTCCTGCCAGTTGCCACGAGAGCGACGCCTTGAATCGGGAACGACCTTTTGGACTATCACACTGATCGTTGCGCGGCGGTACTGTCAAAAGTGACGGGCGCGCTCGGTCGACTGATCCGTCGTGAACGGGGGATGACTTCGGTTCACCAACGATCCGCGACTAGGCGAGTAACTGGCCGAGCGGGAGGGCTTTCAGTTGCGCGATCTTCCGTCCGATTTGCACCGTGTTGCGGCAGGTGACCGGGCACGACTCGCAGGCGCGGCAAGCTTCGAGGCCGCGGCCGGGTGCAACGCTCGCCAGCATGTCGCGTGCGACACCGGAATTTCGGTATTGCACAGCGTACATGTGCGCTCTCATCAAGACGGGGATATCGACGTGCTTCGGGCAGTCCTCGCGGCATTCGCCACATTGCTGGCAAAACTCCGCGCGGGCTGAAAAACTCTTGTCCGCGAGAAACTGTTCTTCTTCGATCGTGTAGCTCAACGTGCGTGCCACGGCAAAGTCCTGTTCGAGATGTTCGTAGGTGCTGTAGCCGGGAATTGCGGTGGTGATGAAATCGTGATTCAGCACCCACTTCAGCAGAGCCGTTTGGCTGGCCGCTGGTAGTTGCTTCGGCAACTTCGCGTCGGGCCTGACCGTTCCGCCGGCCTGTGTCTTCATCGCAACGATTCCGATTCCGCTTTTTGCGGCGTGCTCGATCGTGCTCAGGATTCCTGGATCGTGCGCCATGGTGTAATTGAGGGTCACCAGGGCGACGTCAAAGACGTTCAATCGCACGGCCTCATTGATGACTTCTTCGGTTTTGTGCGTCGAGATGCCGATGAAGCGCGTCTTGCCGTCCTTTTTCAGAGTATGCAACGCTTCGAGAGGACCATCCGCGCGCGCGACCTCCACCGAATCGACCGAATGGTGATACAGGATGTCGACGTGATCCGTCTGCAGACGTCGCAGGCTAGCTTCGACACCTTCGATGAAGCGCTTCTTGGCTTCGGCGGTGCTCGGTGGGCGACTTCGCAACATCTGTTTCGTCGAGATCGTTACCTTGTCTCGCACGCCAAGGTCCTTGATGACTTGCCCTACCATCTCTTCGTTACGCCCTTGCTGGTAAACGGCGGCGGTATCGAAGTGACGAATTCCCAATTCGTAGGCGCGCCGCAATATTCCCGGTACGTCCGCGTTCATCACTCCCATGCTGACGATCGGCAGCGTGATTCCGGTCTTTCCCAGAGTCCGTTGCAAGATGGGGCCAGTCGCAGTCTGTGTGGCACTGGCCAGCAGGAGCTCGGTTCGTCCTAATACCGTCGCCGCTCCTGCCAATACGATCGGTTTCACGATGAATTCCCGTCGATTCCACTCCGTCCGCTTATTCATGGTCTGGCTCCTAAGATGGTGTTGCGCATCTCGCGTATTTCTGGCCGGTGCGGGTTCATGGCAAGCTCTGCGCCGTCTTCTTTAGAATCTCAGCCCCATTCTCGGGGGGATCCAGCAAGATGATGAGGTAACGATCCTTGGTCCGCGCGATCACCCGGCCTTCGAAATTGTTTTGCCCCCGGATTCCACCTTCGCCCAATTCGGGCGCGGCGACGCATTGACCGCTCTGTCGGAAATGTTGGGCGAGTTGCTGCAATCGTGCTTTCGTGCCAGCCGCATCATTCGCAAGGGAGATCAGCAGTTTGCTCGGTTTCTGAGCCCAGGCGTAAGTCACTACATACGCCGGGGCCAGGAACGCGTGCCCCAGCGGATCCTTCCGCATGTACTGTTCGGAATGCTTCACCCGATGTTCTGCAGGAAGCCTTTCCAGCAGAGAAGGCGGGGTGCGTACTCCACCGATTCGCCCGGACAAGGTGCGCGCGAATTGATCGAGGAGTGCATCCGCGTTCGGGCCGGATGCCGACAGTTTCACGTAGTAATGGTCCTGTAGGAAGTTGAGGGTTCCTGCACTGCGGTAGCCTTCGACTCCAATGGCGACGAAGTGGTATCCGGGCGACCGCTCCGCGGCGTAGACACCGAAAGCATCCTCAGGCTTGCCCATGTCGTAGAGGTCGGTCGTCAGTTCCGCGCCTCCGCTCTTGAAATCCTGATGCAGCAGACTGCGGAAGTCATAGAGAAGATAAATGTCTGCGCCGCCGTCGATGTACTGATAGAGCGTGTCGGGCTTATAGACAGAGGGCTGATCTTGCGGAACGGCGCGGCCAGGGAGAGGTTGGTTGAGAAAGCTATTCGGTTGTTTTTGGGCGATGGCGGAATTCTGGGCGTATGGGAGTCCTGCCGCCAACGCAACCAAGAGCAGCGCGCAACGCCATCTGGGCCAAGGCCTCATCGCAACACTCCTCTCTCTTGCGAATGCTAAAGAGCGGTATCAGACGCAACCATGATTTCGGTCACGTGGGCATGTGATTTGACGTGATCTGGGAATGGACGGCGGCGATGTGGGAGCAGAATCGTTTTCCGCCGCTTCGACTTCAGTCTGACGAAATCTCAACTCTTGCTCAAAGGACGGGAAAATGGAGCACCCGCATTCAGTCGACATACCGCGTTTGTACACTCGGGCTTACCAGTCCCATCGCACCGGCGCTATTAGAACCATAGAACCCCTCCATGGAAGAATTGCCAGTAGACGTTGCTCGAACAGGGCGATATTGTCGCGACATCGAATGGGGGTGGCTATGAAGGCCTCGGTTGGAAAATATGTTGTAGTCGCGCTGATTGTATTGACGATTGGACTGCGTGCAGGACATGCTCAGATATCGAATCAACTCGACTTCAAAATGTCGCAGCCGTTTACGGTTGCGAACACCACGTTAGAGCCCGGTAGTTACGTGATTAGACCGGTTGAGGGGGCAGGTCAATCGGTTGTAGAGATTGCGAGTACGAGTGGCCGGCCGGCTGTCATGGTAGACGTCGATTCGGCTACGCCAAACTCGGCCCAGGGCGGCAGTCAACTCGTCTTCAACAAGTACAAGAATGTACTGGCGTTATCCCAGGTCTTTCCAGGAAACGGCAACACGGGATACCAATTGGTTCAAGGGCATCCGGAGCAAATGGCTGCGAAGACGGAGCAACCTACGAAACAGACTGTCGCTACGACCACCAAGTAACGGACGACCGGTGGTGCAGATGGCATGAGGCTCAAATAAGGCGCCTGTCCGGCCAACCAGGAGGCGCTGCTGGAATTTTCTAGTATGAAGCACAGCGTTCGAGCAGCATTCTGGTTTGGCTTTTACCTGTTTCTTGTTTTGTTGCCGCTGCTCATCGGCGCGCTCGCGCGGCAAACTGGAGGACAACGGGCGTTAAGCTTGGAATTCTCGGTCGCGTGTGGCTACGTGGGCCTGGCGATCATCACCTTCGAGTTCGCCCTGGTTGCTCGAGTGCAGTTGCTGGCCGGAGCTTTCGGGCAGGACGCCCTGCAGCACTTCCACCGGCAGATTGGGTATGTCGCGACAGGATTCATCCTCGCTCATCCGATCTTCCTGTTCGTCAACGGATATCCGTGGACGATGCTCAGCCCCTTCTCCGGGGCGATGCTGTGGATGTGGCGGTGGGGAGTCATTGCCTTCTGGGGGCTCTCTCTGTTGGTCGCAATCACGGTTGCTCGCAGACATTTGAAGATCTCATACGAATCGTGGCAATTGATGCACCGGGGAGTCGCTTTGGTCGTCTTGTCGTGCGCCCTGATCCACGTACTGGCGGTTGGCCACTATTCTCACTCAGTCGCGATGGAGTGCTTGTGGGGTGCATATGTCGTGATGATTCTGGCTATCACGGTTCGATATCGCGTTCTTGGGCCAATCGCGCTGTGGCACAGGCCGTGGGAAGTCAGCGAGAAGATCCCAGAACAGGGGAACGCGCATACATTGATTCTGCGTCCCGTAGGGCACGACGGTTTCGATTTCGAGCCGGGCCAGTTTGCATGGCTCAACCTAGGCAAGACGCCGTTTCACATCGAGCAGCATCCTATTTCCATTTCGTCTTCGGCGGAGAAAGAGCGGGCTGGCTGTGTGGCATTCACGATCAAAGCGCTGGGAGACTGGTCGGGAAAGGCCGTGCCTGCCGTGGAGGTCGGAACGCGCGTCTGGATCGATGGTCCCTACGGAGTGTTCTCGTCTGACCGCGAACAAGGGCCCGGCTATGTACTCATCGGCGGTGGCGTAGGAATTACGCCACTGCGTTCGATGTGCGAGACGATGGCGATGCGGGAGGACAACCGCCCCGTCGTTCTTTTTTACGGAAGCCAAGACTACCAGGACGTCACCTTCCGGGAAGAGTTGGAACAGCTTAGAACAAGAATGAATTTGAAAGTAGTCCTGGTGCTGCAGGAACCGCACGATGGGTGGGCCGGGGAAAAGGGACATATCGACGCAGAGATGTTGCTAAGGCATTTGCCACGCCAGTACAAGCGCTTCCAGTACTTCGTCTGCGGTCCGTCTGTTCTTATGGATTCGATGGAACAGGTGCTCCCGACAATTGGAGTGCCACCGGAGTTGGTTCACACCGAAAGATTTGAGATCTAGGAGCAGATTTCCTGTGCGTCAAACGATCGTCACTCGCATCGTGGTCTTTGTTGCCTTCCTACTTGCGATTGGGTGTGTGCTGTTTTCCAAGATCGTGAGTCAGTAGACGCCCCGCTGCGAGCGGATCTCGGCGCTGTCGAAAATCCCGCTCTTGCTGCAGCAGACACAGCAAAAACGCACCTGTCGAGCTCCGTCACTCCGATCCGACGATCGTGCTTCTCTCTCACTGGTGAAACTGACAGTCGACCAAATAAAACAATTCAGATGCACTAGACGAAGGCTGCAACTAGGCTGAATTCGAGAAGGAAAGAAATATGAGACGAAAGAGAATGCTGGGCGCACTTGGATGTGCCCTCCTGGCTGGACCGATGTATATGACCGAGTTGGTTGCGCAGGATACACCGATCGACGCGCGAGGAACGCAGGTGGGTACGGAGGAGACGGCGGCGGCATCAACCACGACGAGCGATTTGCAAAAGGCGGTGCAGAACCCGGTGGCGAGCCTGATTAGCGTTCCTATTCAGAACAACAGCAACTTTGGAGTTGGGGCTTTTGACCGCACCCAGGACGTGCTGAACATCCAGCCTGTGATTCCCGCCAAGATCAGTAAGAGCTGGATGCTGATTACGCGGATCATTCAGCCCATCATCTGGCAGCCGTATCCTGATCAGCCGACGGGCGGGGAGTCCGGTTTTGGGGATATGAATCCAACGTTCTTTCTATCGCCCGCCAAGCCCGGAAAATTGATCTGGGGGGTGGGGCCGGCGTTTGTGATTCCGACGGCCACCAACCAGATCCTGGGCCAAGGCAAGTTCAGCATGGGACCTTCAGTGGTCGCGCTCGCGCAGCCGGGGAAATGGACGCTCGGCGCTTTGGTGAATAATGTGTGGTCGATTGCGGGCTCGGGCAGCCGTCCGGATGTCAATCAAATGTTGTTGCAGTACTTCGTGAACTACAACCTAAATAAGGGCTGGTACTTAACGATATCGCCAATTCTGACCGCCAACTGGAACGCGAGTTCGGGCAATGTGTGGACAGTCCCATTCGGCGGCGGCGTGGGTCGAGTGATGAAGCTCGGGTTTCAGCCGGTGAATATCAGCGCGGCATTTTATGGGAATGCGGTGTATCCCTCCGGGACTTCGCCATGGGGCATGCGGCTGCAGATCGCGTTCCTGTTTCCCAAGCTGAGCAAGCAGCAGCAGAAGATGATGATGGAACAGAAGCTCAAGCAGATGGAGCAGGAAGAGCCGAAAAAGTAAGTGTGAGAATGAAGGCAAATGGCGCCAACCCCTCGGGTCCAAGGTGCTACAAACTGGGCGGCAACCCGCCTTTGAGTGTGGGTCAAAATTGGCGTCTAAAAAAATCCTGAAAAAACAGCTTGGATAGTGGCCCAATATGAGGTATTTTGGCCGACATTGAAATTGGAGCAGGGCTCGGTTCTCACCAAGCCTAGATCTGGGGCATTTTCGATCGCGAATGGAAGACACCCCCTGCCTTCCGCGACAGACAGCAGGTGAGAGCAGGTCCCGTCGGCTCCGCGAGGGGTCCAGCCGTGAAATCATTCGTTCGCCTGTCCGCCCTGATTGCGTGTTCCCTTTTGAGCTGTGGCTTGTTCGCGCGGAATGCGGGAACGCCGCAGGCCACGGAGGGCAAGCTTCCCGCTGCTGCAACGCAAAGCGAACCGCTTGCGGGTTCGCCGCAATTCGTGATCCCGGGACCACTGAAGCCATTTCTGCGTCTGGCGGGAATCAGTCAAAAGGTCTCCGCCGAAGAAGTGTTGCCGTTGCTGAGCCGGAATGTGTTTACTGAGGGTTTTCAGGGCACTTCCCGACCGACAGAATTCCTTGTGCTGTTGAGGCGATACGTGGTGCAGGCCAGGGAGTTGGCGGAATTGGCCGCCCACAGCGGGACTGTGATTCGGGTCTCGAATTGTGACGACGCGAGACCTCTGCTGCTAATCCTCGGTTATCGAACCAAGGGCAAGTGTGGCGATCCGGAATTGTCCTTGCAGACAGAGGATGCGGAGAGGGCTTTCCTGGCAATTGATTCCGGGTTCCCCATGGCTGAATTGGAGCAAACGCTGCAAGGGGGAAAGCCGTTCGAATACGCATATACCTCGACGCCCGCGCCAGTGCTCTTCAACGAGAGCGATTGGACCAAGGCGAGCACAAAAAACTTCAAGGAGAACAGCCGGGACCTGCTGGATACGCTTTTGAATGATCCACTGCTGGCGCGCTTGTATTGGGCGATGTCGAGGATCGACCGAGAAACCAGCGAGTCAATGCGGGATTCGATCGGGCTTGGAAAACTGCTGCCTTATGCGGCAGTGCTTGATTTCTACGGGAGAGGCCTGTGCATTCGGGATGGCCACGTGCAGGTGCCGGGAGGCGCTCCGGCAGAAGCAGCATGGAAGGAATTGGTGGGAGCGAATCCCGGGTCCCCTGCCGCTTTCGTTTCGAAGCTGCTGGCCAAGGATAAAGGCTGGCTGATGGCGTACTTTGATGTGCTGTCACGGGTGAATGCGAGACAGCAAGCGTATTTTGTGAATGCGCGGCGACTGCGTCCGTTTTACGAGGGGCTGCGCGCTCCCGATCCAACGGTGGCGGCCACCAGGGGCACTTTCAGACCTGCTCCGACACTGTTGCTGCTGGCAACGCGGTTGCAATTGGAAAGCAACGGCGAGCCACTCACGCCGGGAAATATCGAAGTGTGGAAAGACCTTTTTCTCGCGGGGCACAACACGAAGCTGGCGCGGAAGTGGAAGACAAATATTTCCAGTTCGGACCAGCTGGTGCAGATCATGTTCGCGCTGTCGCGCGGGTCCAGCGAGAATGGGGCGCTGCAAATCTACCTGGCGATCAGTGAACTCGATAGCCGGCGTTCTCCGGAACATCGACTGGCCCCGACAACGGTTCAATTGCTGGCGCAAAAGTTCGAGGAATACAGCGACCAGTACCGGATTTTCTCAGAGTTCCCGGAACTCAGCGATGAATCCATTGCGCTATTTTTGCAAGTAGCGCAAGGCCTGAAGAGCATGCCAGGAGCGGTGCGTGGGAACGCCTTCGGAACTTTTCAGGCCAGCGTAGGTATTTGGCAGATCCTGGCGCGCCAGGGAGAGATTTCGGAAACGAACATCAACGAGTCGTGGCAGGCGATGATAAGGCCGTATGCCACGATTCGAACAGCCGCGCAGTTGTATGACGCGGGTCGAAGCTCTCTGTCAGAGCTTTTCCGTTTCTCGACTGGCAACCCGAAAGGTTCGCAAGACGAGATCATCGACTTGCTGGCAGGGCCTCGGCAAAACACTCCAGAGGGGAAGCAGATGCACCGGGAGATTTCCGCGCGGATTCGCTCGGTACTGGACGACCAACGGCTCGTATCGCTCGATACCCTAATGACCATCGGCGACGCTCTGTCCGATAAAGCGCGTGGGAAACAGCTGCCAGAGTACATGATTCTTCTAGCGGGTCAGACGCGGGAATTTCAGATGCCCCGGCCCATCTTCACGAACAGCGAGAGATCGGAATGGGCATCTGGAATTTATAACAACCATCACACCGACACGCAGATGCAAACCGACTTACCAAAACTTCTGAAGTCGTCGACGGCTTCGAAGGCGCAGATCGAAGAAGCACGCGGTCAGCTGGCGTCGTTTCTGCGAGACACACTGGTTGGTTTGAACTACGCGTACTACGAACCACCTGGCGCCCAGGCGCTGCACAACAACCCCCTGTTTGTGCGCTCACACGATTTCGCGGGGGACACGCTGGAGGGCTTGAAGACACCGTGGCAGGCGCCAGAGCTCTTAGGGCAGGGTTCTCCAGCGGGCGGAGGCGCTCATTTTGTAGGCTCCCTTGCCGATCTTCCGTATGCCTTGGCGGAGCTCGAACAAGATTTCATTTCGCCAAGCAGCGTTCAAGCCTTGGTCTGGCAGGAATTGACTCCGGAACTGTTCACTTCGGCCATTGTGCCGCGATGGTGGGACGTGAGCCCGCTGGAGTTGCATGCGATCGCTCTCTACCAGCGGACCGGGGAAGAACTTCTGCTAGCGTCAGAGAAGGATGAGGCGTTACGAAGTAAGGTACTGGGCATTCTGGCGGATCGCTGGCTGCCGCAGCGCTCGAGGCAAGTCGAGCAAGCCATGCTGGCCGATCGGGTGGCGGCAATTCTTCCGCAGATCATGCCCGCGGACACCTTCTACCTGGCGGAGGAGTTTCTGAGGAAGTATCCCGACGAGCCGGGAGTGTGGGGCAGCGCGATGGTGGAACTGCAAACGCTGTGCCGGCAGCATCCCGATCAAGTGAGTTGGAAGCGATTGTCGCACGATTTTGGAACGCCGCATCCCCACATGGCGCAGAACTATGGCCTGGAATTGCTGAATGTGGCACCAATGCCACCGTTCTCTGGATACTCAGCCCGTTTCCTGGCGGAGTCGTGGGACTCGCCGAATTTGTATTGGGCCCGGCTGGCGGATGAAGGGGGATATTCTCCGGTCATGTTGAACCAATTCGTGCCGGAGCTGACACGGATGATGGTGGAGAGGATCTTTGCGACGGATTTTGAAGACTGGCCAGCCCTGTTGCGGGCAATGCACGAAGCGGGGGCCGATTTTCGGGAGGGTAAGTTGAATTCGCCATCGAGGATGAGCGCCGTTCAACGTTGAGTTCGTTCGATCAACGGGCCGATCCTGCACGCGTTCAGGTACGTGGTGGCAGAGTAAGGAAGTCTGAAACTATGGGGAAAAAAATATTTCCGTTCATCTTGGTCGTAGTCGTGGCGATGTTGTGCGTCGAAACAGGTATCGAGGCGCAGGAGAGCCCGAATTTTCAGGTCGTTGTGAACATGGTGCAGCTGAATGTAGCGGTCACCGACAAAAAGGGCAACTACATTACAGGACTGCGCCCGCAGGATTTCTCCATCACGGAAGATGGCATTGTGGAGAAAACGGCCACTTTCGCCGAAGGCGACGAGCCCACCCGCAGCCTGCGGGAGTTGGCCGAAGATTCATCGGGGACGCCAGGTGACTCGGCAAAACGTTCGACCAACGGCGTGTCGCCTCAGGATCTTGCTTCGCTGGTGAATGGTGCCAATGTATTCGTGCTTTTTGATACCAGCGACTACATGTACCGCGGCTTCGTTTTCGCGCAAGATGCGATTACGGAATTCATTCGCTCGCTGGGAAACGCCGACAAGATCGCGTTCTATTCGTATAGCCGGGATTTGTCGCGGGGCTCGACGCTTACGTCGGACCGGCCACAAGTTTTACGCGCGGTGCGTTCGACGGTGGCCGGAGATGAAGCAGCGCTTTACAACGCGCTGTTACTGACGCTGAAGGACGCGGCGCAAAATACCGGAAGAAAAGTAGTGGTGGTGTTCTCGAATGGGCCAGACAATTCCAGCGTGGTGCCACCTGAGGATGTGGCCGAGTTTGCGCAGTCTGCGGGCGTTTCGATCTACATGATCAGCACGCAAAAGGCGAAGATCGAGCCGGTGTCGACGGCGGTCTTTGACCGCATGACCGCCGCGACAGGGGGAAAGGCATACTTCGCGAAAGACTGGAAGGACGAACATAGGGCGTTCGCGTCGATTCGCGATGATCTGGCGCATCTTTATTCGTTGAGTTATTACCCTAAGCCGAACAGCAACACTGGGTGGCGCGCGATAACGGTGAAGCTGGTGGGAGAAGATCTGAAGAAATATAAGGTGCGAACCCGGAATGGGTATCGTCCGCAGCCGTCTCATTTTTCGAACGGGGAGAAGACGACTCTGTCGAAGCTGGGTACTGAGTAGGAGCCTCGGGGCTGAAGCCCGATTCGCTGCTGGCCCTTGTGGCGCGACTGAAGCCGCGCCTTTACCGGGACTGTTTTCACCCAAGACAACCTTTGCAGAAACAAGAGCGGGATCAATAGTTCATTCCTCAGGAGCTAAGCCCCGCTCCGCGAAACGCTTCGAACGGAACGCCTGAAAGGGCCTGCCCTTCAGAAGGTCGCCATTCCAACCGTCATTCCCAAGGTTGATGCACGAAAAAAGCCCCTGCCGAAGCAGGGGCTGAAAACATGAACGAGTTAGAAGGTTATCTTCGCGGCGAATTGGACGCCGCGAGGGCCGCCTCCTCCAAGGAACGGGTTGCCGATGCCTACGTCTCCGGTCGCCGTGAGCGCATAGTAGCCGCTGTGCTGGCCAGTGGCAGCGTCGGGGGATCCGATGTCGCCAATGAAATTCGGCAACAGCGGACTGGAGAAGTTGGGATGGTTGAAGAGGTTGAAGAACTCGGCGCGAAGCTGCAAGATCACATGCTCGGAGAGAGCAGTGTCTTTGAAGACGGAGAAGTTGAACTCTTTAAAGCTTGGTCCCTGCAAAGAGTTACGTCCGAGGTTGCCAAAATGGCGGGTACCGGGAACGCAGTTGGTTTCGTCGGATGTGCCGTCGTTCCCTTGAGGATTTCCCCAAGTGCAGGGTGCTGCAAATGAGGACAAATTCAAGAACTGGGACGGATTGTTGGAATACTGCATCGGACCGATAACATCAGGCCGGTCAAATCCTTCGCCGGCTCCGGAATAGTCACCTTGGAATTCGTAATTCAGATGCCACGGTTGTCCGTCCTGCAGATTAAGCACTCCATCGAAGCCCCAGCCATTCTTCAGCTTCGATAAGGCTCCTCCCATCTTGGGGAATTGGTACGTGAAGTTCCAGGTGAAGCGTCGGCGAATGTCGAAGCTGGAGTTCCCGCGATCGCCGGCCGGATTGGTACTATTCTGCGGCTGCGCCTGGTTGGGCTCAAAGTCCTCGAGATCGCTTGCCGTGTCGATGGAATGCGACCAGACGAAGTTGACTTGCGAAGTCAACCCGTGCCAACCGCTGGTGCGCAGGCTAACCTGCAGGGCGTTGTAAATGGAGTTCGCGGAAGACTGCTCCTGATTCAGGTAGAAGAAGTTTGGAGCGAAGGTGCGAGGAACGCCGTACCCCGAAGGACAATAAACTCCATCCGCCTGATCCGGAACACACGCCAGATCCGCAGCGGTGATCTGCGCCTGGCTGGGCTGATTAATATCCTTGAACTGGAAGAGCTTCGTTCCTTTAGCCCCCACATACCCAACCTGCAGCACCGACTTGCTGCCCAACTGTTGTTGGAAGTTGAGGTTGAAGTTCTGGATATAAGGGGTGCGCATTTTCGGATCGACGGCGAAGAAATCTCCTTCTGGACCGTATCCCGAGTAGACCGGCGTACCGGGTGTCAAAACGCCGCCGGTCACGCTTCCGGTGGCGAGTGCTTGTGGCCCTAAACCGGGATAGGCTGGACCGGGACAGAAGACGCAATTCCAGGGCAGGTGGCCCAGGAACATATCTTGGGAGAATGCATCATAGAAAAGTCCCCATCCGCCGCGAATCACGGTCTTACCTTTTCCGGTCACGTCATAGGCGAACGCGATGCGGGGCGCGAAGTTGTTAAGGTCCTTGTCATATAGCTGATTGGTTTGATCGTTGCTCCCACCATTCGCGGGATTGAACGTGTACATGAGGCCGTTCTTTTCCCCAGTCACTCCGAAGTAATCCCAGCGCACACCGTAGTTAAGAGTCAGCCGCGAGCTGGCGCGGAAGCTGTCTTGAATAAAGAGCCCATCACTGTTTTGATAAGTGTGGCGATGGGAATTTCCAGCGACCTGGCTGCCGTCGTCGGGTAGGCCGTTCAGGAAATCGGACAGGCTGGCAAAGTCAAGTGTTCCCCGGAAGGCGTGATCGATGACGTGGTTGATGGTAGTGCGGCGAAACTCGTAGCCAAATTTCACGTCATGCTTTCCGGATTTCCAGGAATAGTTGTCGACAAAATGCCAGTTCGTATCGACGCGATTGCGCGGAACGGAATTGGTCGCGCCAATCTGCGAGAAGCCGGCAACGGTGGTTGCCGGAAGGCCGCCGTCGTAAGCGCTGGTCCCCGTCTCCAATCCGATCGAACTGGGAATGAAGCTCTTGTCCTGCGGGAAGAAGCCTTCTGCAAAACGGTTCCATCCCAAGCGGACTTCGTTGACTTGGGCGGAGTTGATCACCTTCACGTAGGAAAGTGCGATCAATTGGACCCGAGTCGGCGTGACAGTATTGAAACCGGGAAGAAGGCCACCAGCCAATTGCGCGAAGGGGAAACTCTGGTTGCTGTCGCCGAAGTAGTAGCGACCCGTCAACATGTTATTGGTATTGAAGTTTTGATCGATCTTGCCAATGAAGCTGTCTACACGATTGAAGAAGGAGGTCGAACTGGAGAGATTATTACCATAGGGGCAACCCGTTTCGAACGGGGAGAGAGGTCCTAAAACATCGGTGGGGAGGGGAGCAGCGCTTGCGATATTCGGCGTGGGCCAGGGATTGCGCGCGAGTAGGGCGGCTGTGACTGAGTTAGCCGGGCCATTGGCGGTGATATCGGCTGCGATCTGCGAGGGATCGGGAACGCAGGTGTTGCCAGCTTGCGCTCCATTTTCACGCTGGCCTTCATAATCGGCATAGAAGAACGTTTTGTCCTTCACGATCGCACCGCCGATGGCGCCGCCGAATTGATTGTTGTTGAATGGATTCTTTGCATCAGGAGCAAAGTTGAAATAGTTGCGGGCTCCCATCTTGCCGCTGCGGAAATATTCCAATACAGAACCGTGTATCGCGTTGGTCCCGCTCTTGGTCACAATGTTGATAACGGCGCCACTGTTGCGGCCGTACTCCGCTTCGTAATTGGAGAGAACGCGTAACTCAGCGACGGCGTCGAGCGGGAGGATGGTAGCAGGATCGCCGAACACGCCAGCTTCGTTGATGGCCGGATCATTGCGATAACCGTCATTCATGTCGGTGCCGTCGAGCAGGAAGTTGTTCGAGCGGCCACGAGAACCGTTCATGGAGAACGTTCCGTACGAGCCGGGAGAGTCAGAAATCTGGTCGGGAGATCCAGCAACGCCCGGATTCAGGTAAACGAGCTTCGTGTAGTCGCGGCCGTTGACGGGTAGGTTCTCAATCGTATCGGCAGTCAGGGTTCCGCCAAGTTCAGCGGAGGTTGTCTCAACCTGGGGCAGGAGATCGCCGGCGACTTCAACCTTGGTCGACACCTCGCCGGTCTTCAAGGATGCATCGACGCGGCGCTCCGTGGCCACGTCGACGGTCACGCCGGTCGCAATGAAGGTCTGGAACCCGGATTGGGTGACAGTCACCGTATAGGTGCCGATGGGGAGCTCGGGCAGGGAGTAACTGCCGTCGGCGCTGGTTTCGGTGGTGCGCTCTAGTCCGGTTCCGGTGTTCTTCACCGTCACCTTGGCCGCGGCGATCACTGCGCCAGAGGGGTCGGTCACGGTCCCCAGGATGGTGCCGCGGAAGGTCTGTGCCGACAGGCTAACTGCGGCCAGAAGAAGGAACACCAGGAAGATGCGCGCTCTCATGTAATCTCCTTGAAACGGATCAATTTTTGGGGAGGTGTTGGAGCTTTGCGGGTGCGTCTAACGACATGGGTGCAACCTCTCGGAAGCTTGCAATTCCTTGCATACTAAGAAGTTGCGTTGCCCCATTCCGCAAAACCAGTCTGCAGAAACATTATCGAAAGGCGATCGTTAGAGTCAACCATGTAGTTATGGATAGATGCGATAGATTTTATGAATGAGGTACTGGGGAGGGAGCTTTCAGCTATCAGCCGTCAGCTCTCAGTTCCTAGTGAGTCACTGGTCAGCATTCAGTCCTCAGTTGATCGACGCTCGGGCAGCGGCATTATCTGGCCCAATCCCTCGGCTTCGCTCTGTCGAAAATCCGACACTTCTCGCGCTAAAAACGCACGAGAAAATGGGGCACCCACGATTTTCACTTTTGGTGGGCATTGCGGCCCAGGTGTATTCAAGGAGATGTCCCTCGGCCGGGAACGCACGACTATGCGACTTGGCTGATGGCTGAGAGTTGACGGCTGACAGCTGCTTTAGAACGTGAAGGCTACGCCGCCGCGGACGGAGCGGGCGGATTGGACCAAATAGACCGTCTGGCCGTCCTGGCCTAGAACCGGGACGTAGCCTTGGGCCAGCAGGTTGCGGAGGTCAATGATCGCTTCCATGTGTCCACCCATGGCGGGGATCTGCTGGCGGACGAAGAAATTAAGGAAGGGATCGCTCTGGCCGGGCGAGGCGTTGAACATGTCGACCGGGGTGAGGGCTGATCCGTTAACCCAGCGATAGGACGCGATCCAATTCGTGTGCGTGCGAGCTACGGTCCCGCCCAATTTGGCAGCCACGGCATGACGGCGCTGCGTGGTCATGTACGGGATAGCGTTTTGCAGGGCGACGTCAGACCGCGAGAGATCGAGAACACCACCGTAGGCGTAGTCCAGAGTCGCGGTCAGGTCGTTGGAGAACTTGCGCTGAAGGACGACCCGGAGGCCGTTGGTATCGAACGTCTTGCCGGCGTAGCTGAAGGTTCCAGAAGAAATGTCGGGCAGCAGGAATCCGCCAGCAGTGGTGGTTTGGCCGGTGCCGGTAAGTGCGGGATTGACCACCCGATCAGTGAATACGGCGAGCTGGACATTGTTCTTGCCGGCACGATGTGAAACGCTGACTTCCTGGTGGTGAGCGCTCTCCATCTTGGGAGCGAAAGCGAGCAAACTTACTCGCGGATTCGATTCGCTCAAATCGGCTGGAGCGGAATCGAAACCCTTTTCCGTACGCAGATCAGGACGAGAAGTTGTGTAGTCGTACTCGACGACCGTGTCGGGGGAAAGGTGAAGATCGGCGGAACCGTAGGGGCGGAAAGCCGTAACATGGCCCAGAAACTGGATGGTCTGCAGTTCACTGCCGAACTTGAATTCGAGGATGTCACCAACGGCAAAATCATCGGATGCCGAGAGAGCCAGAGCCTGCAGCGCAGCATTGTGCAGGTTGGGATCGGAAGCCGCAAAGCGGCGAACCGTGAGAGCCATGGTCGGCTCAGATCCATTCATCAGGCGACGGGAATAGCTGGTGCGGACGACGGCCGCGGGAAGGCTGCTGCCGTAACCGACGTTGCCGGCGACGGCGAGATGTCCGTCGGAAAAGATCGAGCGCTCGAGGGTGAAGCCGGTGCTCATATCGGATCCGGTACCGTAGCCACCTGCGGAAGAACCTGCGAGGAAGGAGAGACTGCCGGTTATTTCGTGGCTTTGTTTTTCAGCGGGTAAGGCTGGATCGTCAAATACGCGAAGGATGGGACGGTTCGCCACCGAGCGCAGAGTCCACTTCCAGTCGTCGTCGGCGGGAAGAGCGCGAACCGGGCCGAGTTGCATGACACCCAGCAGCGTGCTCAGAGTGATGTTGACATTAAGAGTGGCACCGGGCCGCAGGCCTACTTTCTCACGCAATGCAGGCAGGAAAGAAGGAGCCGTGACTTTAAGCGTGTAAAGACCAGGGATTAAACCAGAGGCGGTATAGTATCCGGCTTCGTCGGTGAAGACGGTGAGGGTACGATTGGCGACGCCAAGAATCTGCACCACGGCGCCCATCTGCGGAGATCCTGAAATATTGCGAACGTATCCCGAGATCGCTCCCGGCCGCTCTGCGGCCCAAACAGGAAGCGACAATCCAACCAGGATCGCCCAGGTTCCGAGCTTGCGCAGTGTCACTTCGCCCCACCCCCTGGGGGGGAAACGCAGGGAGTTACTCTAAAGTTACTGTACTGCAAAAACCGCCGACGGATCAATGGTCTGCTTCGAGATATTGTCGTTGACCTTGATCTGAATCTTGTAAGTTCCGGGTTGCAGATTCGCGGCCACAATCGATTTCTGCAGCGTCACCTGATCGCCGATATTGCCCATGGTATCGGTGGTCTCGGTCTTCTGGATCACCTGTTTATTCGTTGCCAGATTGGTGATGTTGTATTCAAAAGTGGCGGAAGGCTTGTGCGTCTTCTCGTCCACGCCGAGATTATAGACCTGCATCCAGAAATTGAGCTTCGGATCTTTGTCTTTCTTGAACAGGGCCGGTTTGCCGTCGGCCGGAGCCACGCGGGGCCGGACCTTCATAGTGCCGATCACGAACATGCCGGTGCCGATCGCCTTGGTGGGAACGGCTTCCATGTCATCCGCAACAATCAAAGTGGAAGTGGCCAGTTTGTCGTCGGAGAACTCCGGGACCACCACGCTGCGACTCCATACACCCTTGCGGTCGCCATTGACGTCTTTGACGGCGATGTTCAGCTTATAGCGGCCGGCACGAAGAGGCAGAGCCTTCCAATAGACCGAAGCATTCTCCGCCGTGCGAGGCAGCAGTTCAGCAGGGACGTCGACCTGCACGGTGTCCTCGAAGGTCTGAACGATCTTGCCGGTCAGCGTCGACAGCCGCGCGAAGATGTTGACGGTACCGCGCTGAATACCATCTTTGTTGACGAAGGTGATGTCACGATTGCGCATCTGGATCGTGATTGGGACCAGCACGGTGTCACTGGTGACCTTCACGAAATCGGTGCGCACATCGAAAGGCATGGGGTTGAGGATGACCTTCGAATTAACCGCTTCTTCCAGATCGGTGAACTTGATCTTGGGGGCGGCTTGCAACTTGGCGAACTGCTCCAAGCGGTCGAATTGCTTGGTTTGGAGCGAAGCACTGTCGGGGCCCAGGCCGAGGCGCTCGATGCCGTTTCCGGTAAAGCGCGACGCTTTGCTGGCCATTCCCATCGACTCATAGAGAGTCAGTCCGGCGTTGGGGGTCATGAGCAGAGCGTCTTTTTCGGAGCGGTCCAGAGTCATGTGGTACTCGCCGCACATGCAAGTGTCGACGAATTCGATGATGACTTCCTGGCCGATGCCGTCAATGTAGCGATAGCGCCAATCTTCAAACGGGAAGGTCGAAGTTTCGCCGCCTCCTTCTTCCATGGGGCGCTCGTAGCTGCCGCCTGAGGGGTGAGACTCGATTTCGTCAGGCTTGCCAAAGACGATGTACATCCGGCCGCGGTCGGTACGCCAGCCGGGCACGCCCGCTGCGAAATGCTCGTTGGCGTAAGCAATGCGCTGGTAGTGCTCTTCCTTATATTCGTTCTCTTCGGTGTCCGGGGTAGGATCGCGGCGCTGCCAGAAAGCTTCGATAAAATTGTCGCGCTCTTCGTCGTTGGAGAGCTGCCGGAAGGCGGCGCGCTCTTCGTCGGTGATGATGTAAACGACGTCTTCGTCGAGCCACTTCTTGTAAGGCTTGCTCAATTCCTGCTTAAGAGCTTTCTGATTTTTCTTGCGTTGCTTGTCGTTAGCGGGGCGTTTGAGAGGATCGACTGCATCCGTGGGCTGGGCCTGGGCTGCGCCAGCAGAATCTTGGGCAGTCGCAGCAGTATCCTGAGCAGGCTTGTCCGACGATTTCTGGTCTGGTTGGTCCTGGGCAAAAGCGCCGCAAACCAACAGACCGAAAAATGCGAGCAGAACACGAATTACAGCTTGATACGAAGAAACCCGGAACATGAGAGGGACTCCTGCCAAGACGACCGTCTTCTCATTTTAGGCCTGTCTGTCATGTGAAAGCAAGGTTAAGTCGTGCCCGGAGAACCGACTAAAGGAACCGCAACCGTCTATTTAAGAAGCCGGGAGGGTGGTGCGGAGTTGCCCGAGGGTACCATAAATCTATAACTGTCAACCTGGGGGCAGGCTATATATAATAGACGGTTCCGGGGCAGTCACTATCACTCGCCACGCGTAATGGGTCTCGGCCACTTCTTCATTCCTGATCGGGAACTTTCTCGGCAGCAGGATCGTAACAGATGGTGTGTGTCCGTCACTCTCAGCGGGGCCAAAGGGGCTATTCGCTTGAAAATAACGATATTTCATTTGGCCCTGTAGTAGATAAATCACCCGGACGGTGACGGGAACTATGAAAGCTTGGAAAAAAGTAGCCATTGGCGTCGGGATTGCGATTGTGCTCGCAATCATCGTCGGCTTTACCGTTCATCAGAGCAGCAAGAACGTGGTGACGGTGCAGACCGGGAAGGTGCAACGACAGGATCTGGCCACGGTAGTGAGTGCTTCGGGCGAGATCAAGCCGAAGACCTACGTCAACATCGGCGCTAATGCTTACGGAAAGATCACCCACCTGTACGTAAAGGAAGGGGATCAGGTCAAGAAGGGTCAATTGCTGGCGCAACTGGAGAACGTGCAGTCTTCGGCCGACGTCAGCGCCGGTCAAGCGTCGGTGCAGGCGGCGGAAACGGACGCCGTGGCAGCTGAGGCTGCACTGAAAACGGCGCAAGCGGACCTGGTACGCGCGCAGGCGGATTATGACCGCAACAAGTTGGACTGGGACCGGGCCCAGAACTTATTTCAGGGCGGGTTGATTGCCAAGTCGGATTTCGACAGCCGCAGGAATGCATGGGCCACGGCGGATGCGGGGCTGGTGCAGGCCCAGGCGCGAGTTGCTCAGGCCAAAGCGCAGAACGATTCCGCGAGCAAACATACCTCGCAGGCACGCGCCAATTTGACTCGCGTGAGCGATGTGTTGCAGAAGACCACCTACAGCGCGCCGTACGACGGAGTGGTCACAAACCTGCCGGTTCGGGAAGGTGAGTCGGTGGTCATCGGAATCCAGAACGCGCTGGGCAGCACGCTGATGACGATCGCCGATATGTCAGTGATCACGGCAGAAGTGAAGGTGGACGAGACCGACATCGTGAATGTGCACTTGGGACAGCCCGCGGAAGTAACGATCGACGCGATTCCGAAGAAGATTTTTCATGGCACGGTATCTGAAATTGGAGATAACGCAATTGTCCGCTCTAGTGGCGTTTCTACGTCGCAACAGACGACGGCCAGCGAAGAGGCCAAGGATTTCAAAGTCGTGGTGACCCTGACCGATCCGCCGCCGGTTTTGCGACCGGGACTTTCGACCACGGCCAAGATCACGACGGCAACCCGGGGCAATGCGCTGGCGATCCCGATTCAGGCGCTAACGTTGCGCGGCAAGGACCAGATCGACCAGCAGAATAATCCGCCGGGTTCGGTGCACGCAGCGCCACCCGCGGCGAAGGAAACCGCATCGAAGACGAAGAAGGACGATGACGTACAAGGGGTATTCGTCATCCGGAATAAGAAGGCAATGTTCGTCCCAGTCAACACGGGAATTACGGGGACGACGGAAATGGAAGTGCTCGATGGGGTGAAAGAAGGGGACGAGGTCATAACAGGAAGTTACAAAGTCTTGCGTACCCTGCGCCCAGGAAGCAGCGTAAGGATCGACAACACGGTTCCGAAGAAGGAAGAAGAGTCATAACCTTAACAGGACTGGTACGTCCAAAAGGAAAGTCGGTAGTGGTCTCGAAATACGGCGTCTCAGAAAACGGAGCCTGCAACAGAACGTACTGAAGCCAAAACGATCGGAGAGGTCAGTGGCATCGGACCAGGAGAAAAACATGGCAACCGCAGAAGTCATCAGTATGCCCAACACTGCAAACCTAGCACCGCCCGAATCGTGCATGATTGCGGCCGAAGATCTTTGGAAGACCTACGACATGGGATCGGAGCAGCAGGTCCATGCTTTGCGCGGCGTCAATCTGCGCATCCAGCGCAATGAATACGTCGCCATCATGGGACCGTCGGGTTCCGGCAAATCGACGTTGATGAATCTGATTGGCTGCCTCGACACGCCCTCGCAGGGAAAGTACTGGTTGAACAGTCAACTGGTCAGCGAGCTGGACGATGATGAGCTGGCGCGCATCCGGAATAAGGAAATTGGATTCGTCTTCCAGACCTTCAACCTGCTGGCCCGGGCCACCGCCCTGCACAATGTGGAGCTGCCCTTGATTTATGCCGGTATTCCGACGGAAGAGCGGATGGAGCGCGCCAGAGCCTCGTTGGCGGCGGTGGGCATGGAAGCTCGCATGAGCCATAAGCCGAACGAACTGTCCGGCGGCCAGAGACAGCGCGTTGCCATTGCGCGCGCCTTGGTGAACAAGCCCTCAATCATCCTGGCTGACGAACCCACAGGCAATCTGGACTCGCAGACCGGCGTGGAAATCATGGCGCTGTTTGACCGTCTGCAGGCCGAGGGGAACACGATCATTCTGGTTACGCACGAAGGGGACATTGCGGAGTATGCGCACCGAGTGATCCATATCAAAGACGGCGTGATCGCGAGTGATGAAAGCAAGGGACGCGGACAGAGAAGTTGAAGTCCGCGCATCTAGAAAAAATCAACATGATTCGCCCAGCCTTAGGGCTGGGCGTTTTTGTGTTTTAGGTTGGCGACTTGACGGGACTAACCGCGATTCTGATTATGGCTTTTTCTCTGCCGGAACAGATTCGTGCGCGAGGTGCTGATAGTTCAGGATTGCGTTGAATACCAGAGCGTAAGTGCCGAGGGTCTCGCCGCGGTAGATCGGGTTATTCCCAAACAGAAGCACGTTGCCCTGGCCCAGGTGCGCGTCCACGACGATAGCGTGCTCGGCAATCGATGATGCCTTGTCGAGAAGGCCGTCGAGCAGAAGAGTCTTCCCTTCGGAGAAGCGCAGGATGACCTCGGGCCGGCTCTGAACCGGAATCACCAGCGGGTTGTTGCGCATCTGCTCCTCATCTAAATGCGCGGCCTCCCATGGCTGCTGTTTAACAAGCGGCTCGGGTTCGGTGATTTTTCTGCCCTGGGGTTCGTCGCTGTCGTCGATAGTGCCGCGGCCGGTTTCCCGCTTCGCGTAGGGATCCAAGGGGTCCGTCAAGGGATCCATCAACACACGACCCGGAGTGCGGCCAAGTATGCTGCTGAGGTTGAAGGCCATCCCGCCGGCACTCATGACGGGGACTTCAGTTCCGTAGCCAAAAGCGACAGGATTTTCGTGGGCGACGAAGACCGTATTGAGCACCGTGCCGACGACCCGGACGTCACCCTTGGGCGCAACGCTGACGCCCGGAGCAAGGCCCGTTTCGATGGCGAACTGCGCGGTGTCTTCGCAGGTGATGAGGAGGCCGCCTTGCTCCACGAACTGCTTCAGATGCGTGAGGCCTTCGGATCCCAAGCCAGGACGAATGTCGAGCGTGCTATCGGGGACGCCAAGGTTCGGAGTGAGCTCGGATTTCTGCCACGGCATCGGATTGTTCCACATGGGAATGCCGTTGAGGATTTCAAGCGAGGAGCGGCCCACGGGCGCAAAGACAATCACGTCGTACTTGGAGCGGAGGTCCGCTTGATTCGCAACCGCCTGCGTGTTGATGTAAGCGAAGGGCACGCCCAAGGTATCGAAGGCATAGCGCCACCAACCTTCTGTCTGCGTGCCAAGCCAGGTGTGCATGAAAGCGACGCGCGGAGGAGTTACTGCGTGGGACGGGACGGATGGGGTCGAGGCGAGTCGGGTTGCGTCGAGTGAGAGATCATGCAGAATTCCGCCGACCTGCTCTGCGGGAGCGTTGGTGATCAACAAGGAGCCGGCTGCGTAGTGTTTGCCGTCGGCATCGAACGATTTTTCTGCCACTTGGATGGTCGCTCCCTTGAACTTGTAGACCAGTGGCAGCAGCGAAACCTGCCCGGTATTGGCAACTGCCAGCACACTGCCGGAGCCGGAAACCTTGCCGGCAAGGCTGGCTGGATCATCAAGGCGCGTCATCCGGGACTTCAGAATCGAAGGATCGAGCACTCGGACAACTTTCAGGTTGAAGAGGTGAGTGAAAGACCATCCGGTGTCGTCGTAAGGATGTTTCTGGGGATCCCCGGCAGCCCAGAACTGGCGATCGAGCAATGCATCGGCGACGCGGGAGTAAGGCTGATCCATGCGGATGACAATGCTGCCGGCCGGAAAGGTTTGTTGCTTCGGCTTGTCTCCCCGCTTTTCACCCGGAATCGTAGATGTTACGGCATCGGACAGTTGTTCGACTTCGACATGTTGGCGCTTCATTACTTTGAGTAACTCAACCTGTCGATTCGTCTCGGCGGGGTCGGGCGGAATCACATATGCGGCGGGTCCTTCCAGTGATGGCTTCTCGACGGAGCGCTTGCTCTTGAGGTAGTAGTTTTCGAGGAAGTGATGCGTGTTCTGCGAGAAGTAAGAAAGCGTGGAGAGCAGAGCGCTTTCCTCGTAGTTGTTGTTGTCGCGCTGCGACCAATTCACTACGGGCAACGGTGGGTTCTGGCGGTACCAGGTGCGCGAGTAGTCTTCGGGGCGGAGGATGCGCTTCTCGGTATCAGCGCCGCCATTTCCGAAGGTTTCATAGAGCCGGCTGATGCCGTTGTGCATGCCGGCCAGGAACATCAGGTATCCGGGACTCCAGGTGTCGAAGTCTCCGTGGGTGAAGACGCCGGGCATGCCAAAGCTTTGCATCTGGGCGACGTTGTGCCAACCCAATTCCGCCCACTCATCGGCGAGTGTGGGATCTACCCAGGCGTTGTAGGGACCGTCCCCCACAGTGTTGTCGTAGAGAAATGGAACGGACTCGTGCAAATCGTGCAGCACCTGCGCATGCCAGGCGAGATAGGCGTCGAGCACGTTCCGAGTCAGATCGAGAGTCATCGCCATGGCGTCGCGATTGTTGTCGTGGGCAACGTAGTGTCCCCAGTAGAGGAGGCGCGGCCATATCTGGCCGGGATGAGCCTTATGCCACTTGTAGATGTCGACCATACGGTCGCGGCCGTCGACCTCAACGACGGGGGTGATGAGCACGATCATGTGAGATCGGATGTACTTGATATAGGGAGCATCGTCGACGGCAAGCCGATAAGCGAGTTCCATCAAAGCCGTGGGGGCGCCGGTCTCGGGAGAGTGAATAGTGCCGGTGATGTAGTAAACGGGCCAGGATTGGTCGACCAGCTGACGGGCTTTGGCGTCGTCGAGGTAGATCGTGCGCGGGTCGGCGAGCTGGGCAAGACGCGCGTCGTTTTCCTTCGCGCCAGCGAGCAGGTTGGGGTCGGCGATCGCAGCAGCGATCATCTCGCGGCCTTCCTCAGTGTGGCCGATGGTGAATACCTTCACGCGCGGACTGCTCGCCTCCAGAAGGCGGAAGTATTTGTAGACATCTTCTGCGTAGGGAAGCATGTCGGGCGCGCCAGAAACGTCGCCGAGAACCTCGGCCGGTGTAGGCACGGCTTTCGAGGCGGGAAGATAGTCCACCAAGGGAGAGATGAATGAGGGATCCGTAGTGTATTTATGAATTTGATCGGTGTAGTGCTGATCGATCGGCTGCCGGGGATCGCGAGCAAAGTCTGAGTTCAGTTGCTGGGGGAAAAGAGGGGTGGTGGCGAAGAAGAAGATAGACGAAGCGGCAAGTAATCCCAATTTGGATCGGATCATTTTCCCTCGATGTCGATTCAATTGCTTGGGGTCCAAGTGTCACACAAAACGGCGATCAAGGAAACAACCCTCGAGCTGAAGGCGATGGGTGGCGTCGGAGCAAGAGCTCGGTTAGCTTAGGGCTGGCCTATTCCGAGGACGTCTGTTTGGGCCGCGGCGACCGGCGGCGCCGGTTCTGCAACCACAACGCGGTCTCGGCCTTCACGTTTGGCACGGTACAGGGCGGCGTCAGCGGCTTCGATCAAATCCTTGGGAGTGATTCCGTGGACGGGGACTTCTGCGACACCGATGGAAACCGTCACCATTCCGAGCGAGCGGCCCTGGTGAATGACTGTCATCTCGCGGAGTTTGGAGCGGATGCGTTGGGCCCGGGCTTGGGTGGTTTTCAAGTCGGCTGCTGGGAGGATGACGATGAATTCCTCGCCACCAAAGCGGCAAACGAAGTCCTCGGTGCGAACACTCTTGAGAAGGAATGCAGCGGTCTCGCATAAAACGGCGTCTCCGGCATCATGGCCGTAGGTGTCATTAAATTTCTTGAAGTTGTCGAGATCAAGCATGAGGACGCCCAGTCCCTGGGTAGAGCGTACGGCGCGCCGGGCTTCGCGTCCCAGTATTTCGTCGAGATAGCGACGGTTATAAAGACCGGTCAGAGCATCCCGAATCGACTGATTTCGAAGGGCATCGCGCAGTTGGATATTCGCGAGCGACAAACTCACCTGCTCGGCGAACATGTTGGCAAACAGCAGTATGGGCTGGGGAAATTCCCCCGGCTCGATCATCTGGAAATGCAAGAGCCCAACCGTCTCGCCATGGGAGAGCAATGGCAGGCACATGTACGAGTTCTGGCAAATGGCAGCATGCCCGCACTCCGCCGTATAGTCACCGGCGACGACGATATGCGGGCGTCCGGCGCGCAAAGCCCAACAGTCCCGCATGCCAATTCCAGGAGGCGGCAGCCCGCAATCCCCCCAGATTGCGGCGACGTCGAGCGCTTCATGCGATGAGTGGAACCGCAGCAGGGCACCGCGCAGTTCGGGAAAAACCTTCGGGGCCATGCCGGCGATCACCGGAAAAGCATCTTCCACACTGGCGCAACTCTGCAGCAGTTCCGCCATCTTGATGAGGTTGGTCGCGCGGTTGGAGCGCTTGGTAAGTTCGCGCACGGTGCGCTCGGTTTGCTCGTTCAGTTCCTGCTGGGCCAACGTGCGTTCGCGCATCTCTAAACTCAAGCGGCTGTTGACCTCCATGATCGCTGCCGTGTGCTGCTTAATTTGCTCTTCCAGAATCTGCTGGTGGCGCATCTGGTCATCGATGTCGGTGCAGGCTCCAAACCACTTCACGATGTTGCCAGCAGAGTCGCGCAAGGGCGTGGCGCGCACCAGGTGCCAGCGATAGCCTCCTGCGGCAGTTCGCAGACGATATTCAACCTCGTAGCTTTTGCCCGTCAGACGGGAGGACTCCCAGTCGCGCAAGGCGAACGGCAGATCGTCGGGATGGATCAGGTTTTTCCATCCCCATCCCATCGCGTCCTCTGGGCTACCTCCGGTCAGTTCGTAGAGGCGCTGGTTGCAATAGTCGATGCCTCCGCCGGGAATCGCGGTCCATACGATCTGTGGGATGGCCTCGGCCAACACCGCAAAATATTCCTCGCCGAGGCGCTTTGCGTCTGCCTTTTTCCAAGTGCGCAACAGGAGAAAAAATAAGGGCCCAACCATGCCGACACACCCTGCGGCGACCAGCAACCATACATGGGAACCATGGAGAAACCTCATCGAGCCTGACGTATTGCCCTCCCTGCACACAGCGATTGCGGGCCTACGCGCCGTCGGTCCACGCAGCAGAACCTGCTGCATTACAGATCGGCACAGGGATTTTTTTCTTATTAGAAAGCGCAGAGAAAATCGTGGAGCGGGACGAGACTAGATGGAAAGAGACGTAGCAGAGCTACGTCTCTACAAGAAAGTCGCGGGATCGATTACGGGGTCGTGCTGACCGTTTTCACGGCGGCAGCATCGGACGGCAAGTTGCGGCCGGCGACAAAGAAGTTGTGGTCGTACATATTGCGATAGACGACGCCGGCAATCTCCGCCGCCTTGGGGCCGAATGTCGGGCGCCCGCCCTGCAAAAAAACAACGAGGACGACGCGTCCCACGCTCGTGTTGGCGTAGGAAGCGAACCAACCATAGCGAGTTCCGGCGTGCGAGCAGGTTCCAGTCTTGCCCAGGATTTCTTCTTCATTGAAGTTGAGGCGCAATTTGCGAGCGGTGCCGTACTGGACTGCGCCCGCCATTCCATCCGACAGTTCCGGAATGATCGGAGCGATGTCGAGTTGGCGCTTCACCCGCGGCTGGAAGCCAGCGACTTCTTCAGGACTCGTGGGGTGCTGCAGATAGTAGAGGGTGCCTCCATTGGCAATCGCGGAAACCATGGCGCCCAGTTGCAGCGGAGTCATGGAAACGCCTTCCCCGAACGAGCACATCTTGCCAACGCCGCCGAGCTGGGTGGGAATGGCCTCTTCCGGATAGCTGCCCAGCTGTTCGCCCGGGATATCGTATCCAGCGAGTTCGCCGAGTCCGTATTCGTGGGCGTAGTAGGCGACCTTCTCAAAGCCGAGCTTGCGTCCGAGAGCCTCAAAGTAGGCATTGTTGGAGTGCGCCAGCGCCATCGTGAGATTCATGCGGCTGCGGCCGCCGAGGGCAACTTGCGTCTCTTTTGAAACCAGACCTTCACTCAGGGCCGCGAGTGCTACGGAGAGTTTGATGGTCGAGCAGGGCTGCGCGCCGCTCGACAGAGCCAGCTTCTGGTTGACCATGGCCAGTACGCGACCGCTGGTGGGCTCGATGGCGACGACGGTGCCGTTCATGTTGCCGAGCGCGTCGATCGCCGCCTGACGGACGATCGGATCTTCGCCGGTGGTGATGTCGCCGGACGTGATGTCTTCTGCGAACGAACTCATGTGAAAGCGTTCGTAGGAGCGGTGCCGGCGGGTGCTGACGGAAGCCTTCGTGAGGTTCGCACTGCGACTGCGCGCCAGACGATGAATGCGCCGCCGGGTACGTTGGCTCTCACTGATCTTTTGCTGTGACTTGGACTTCGTCGGCGTATGCGTACTGGTATTGATATGCGCCGCGAAACTGACGCCCGCCAGAGGCAAGGACACTAGCAAGGCAACCAATAGACGAAGAAGACTGATGGCTTTTGACATTACTCGACTCACTCCCCCAAACGGCAGTACTTTACTCAGTGCACGCAGGGTGCCAGCGGTCGGGTAACCTGCCAAACCACCGGACTGCGTTGATAGTACGGGACTTAACATCTTCTGGCAATGGAAAAGTTTAGCTCGCAACTAACATTAATTTCGATTTAACCCGTTATGAAACAAGTACATAAGCCGCGATTACCTCAGTCCATGCCCCTTCAGTAATACGTTACCCCGTTACTGGAAAGGCACTTCCCACATGTGCAAAGCTTTTCCTAACTACGAAGGTGCGGACTACCTCAACGCCCAATCGCCAATGAGGCATCTGCAAAATTTTTCGACGGTTACATCACTTCGTTGCGCTTGCGCAGGAACGCGGGAACATCGAGATCGTCCTGCTGGAAATTTGTCACGACCGCGCTGCGCATGCTGTCGAGCGAAATCACATCGGCAGCAACATGATCGGAAGCGTGCGACACAGGTGCCGGGGCCATGTCATCCACGTAAGCGCGATTGTCGGTCATGCTGTGATCGGGGACCGCTGACTCCATGATGTGCTTCGGCTTGGGCTCAGGGAAAAAATCCCGCGAGGGTTGCTCCTCGGGAAACTCCATGGCGTCTTCATGCGCGGCAGCGAACGACGTGCGAATGTCCTGCTGACGCGGCCGGTTGGACGGGGCCTCGCGGAAACCGGTGGCGATGACGGTAATCTTGACCGAGTCTTTCATCTTCTCGTCCATAACGGCGCCAAAGATGATGTTGGCATCTTCGTGAGCGGCGCTCTGAATGATGGAGCAAGCCTGTTGCACTTCGGCCAACTTGAGCGAGGTCGATCCAGTGATGTTGATGAGGATGCCGCGCGCGCCGTCGATGGCTCCGGCTTCGAGCAGCGGAGAGGCGATGGCTTTCTGGGCGGCTTCGATAGTGCGCTTGGCGCCGCTGGCGGAGGCCGTGCCCATAACGGCGTATCCCATGCGAGCCATGATGGTCTTCACGTCGGCGAAATCGCGGTTGATGATGCCGGGAATGGTGATGATGTCGGAGATCCCCTGCACGCCCTGGCGAAGAATGTCGTCGGCGATGCGGAAGGACTCGAAGAATCCGGCGTCTTCAGCAACGGCGAGCAGCTTTTCGTTGGGGATGACGATGGTGGTGTCGACCGACTCCATGAGTTCGGAGATGCCGCGTTCGGCTTGCTGCATGCGGCGTTTGCCTTCGAACGAGAACGGCTTGGTGACCACCGCGACGGTGAGTGCGCCCATCTCGCAGGCGAGCGAGGCGATGATGGGAGCCGCTCCGGTGCCGGTGCCGCCGCCGAGGCCGGTGGTGACGAAGACCATGTCGGCGCCTTCGAGGGCTTCGATGATCTTGTCGGAGTCTTCGAGCGCGGCCTTGCGGCCGACTTCAGGATTGGCTCCGGCGCCCAGGCCATTCGTCAGCTTCACGCCGAGTTGCAGTTTGACGGGGGCGTGCGACATGCGAAGCGCCTGCAGGTCGGTATTAGCGACAATGAATTCGATGCCCTCCACGCCGGCATCAATCATGCGGTTGACTGCGTTGCCGCCGCCTCCACCTACGCCGATCACTTTGATCTTGGCGTCGTTGCGGGCCTCTTCGTTGAAGCTGATGCGAATGCCTGAATCGTTTTTCATATTTTCCATCCTGATGTGAAATGCGGAACCTTAACCACGAAGGGCACGAAGGTGCATGAAGGGAAGCTTAAGCCGGATTTCTTCATGTAACTTCGTGTCCTCTGGGGTTGCATTAAGCACCTTTTCCTACTAACAGCGCTTTCAATCTTGATCCCCAGCGATCTTCTTGCAGGCCGCGAGCGATACGGGCGCGCTGGCCGTAGTTCACCATGCCGAGGACTGTTGCGAACTCAGGTTCGGATAATGTCGACGGCATCCTGGCCAGCGGGGCCGGCCACGACAGGCGGACCGAGCTGCGCAGGACCGACTCCGCCACATCAAAAATCCCGGGAAGGCGCGACGCTCCTCCAGTGAGCACGATGCCGGCGATGCACATGTCGAACATGCCGCTGTGACGCAGGGATTCGCGCATCATCTCGAATAGCTCACGCGCTCGGGGCTCGAGAATTTCCGCGACTAATCGCTGCGGCATGAGCCGCGAGGGCCGATCGCCAACGGAGGGAACTTCGACTTCGTTGCCTTCAGGAATCAGCGTGACGATGGCGTTGCCGTAAATCTTTTTGATCTTTTCTGCTTCCGCCAGCGGAGTACACAGGCCAACCGAGAGATCGCTGGTGAAGTGATCGCCACCGACCGGAATTACTCCGGTATAGGCGACGGCGCCTTGCTGAAAGACGATGAGCTCGGTTGAGCCGGCGCCAATGTCGGCCAGGCAAACTCCGAGTTCGCGCTCGTCGCTGCGCAGGACGGAGTCGGCGGCGGCCAGGGGCTCGAACACGGTATCGTCGACATGAACGCCGGCCTTGTTCACCGCAGTGATGACGTTTTGCGTTGCGCTGGTGGCGGCGGTAACCATGTGGACGCGAACTTCGAGGCGCGCCGCCATCATTCCGAGTGGATCGTGAACTCCGGCCTGATCATCGAGGATGAATTCCTGCGGCAGTAGATGGAGAATCTCCCGATCGGCGGGCAGCGGGATGGCGCGAGCGCGGTCGACGGCCTGCTTGATTTCGTCGCGGCCGATTTCTCGGGGACGCGTGCCCAGGCTGATGCCACCGTGACTGTTGACGCCACGCACATGTGCTCCGCCGACGCCGAGAATGGCCTGCTCGACCGCTGCCCCGGCGATGTCTTCGGCGGCTTCGACCGCCTTCTGAATCGCGGCAACCGCCTTGTCGAGCTCGACGATTACGCCCTTGCGCGAACCGCGCGAATCGGCGACTCCGTGACCGCGATAGCGCAGACCAGTGTCGGTGACCTCCGCCATCAGCGCACAGGTCTTGGCGCTGCCTACATCAATCGCGGTAAGAAAATTTCCCTGCTGGTTCCCCATGCCTTTATACGTTCCTCGACGTCGTCATTGGTTCGGACTCGAATTCGTTTGCTGCTTGGCAATCGCCGCACTCGGCTTCGGAATCGATGGATGCGCTGCCGTGGACGGGGCGGATTGCGGCGGCTTCTTGCCCTCCGCCCTCTGCGGAGTCTTATGCGCAGCGCCCGACTTCGATGCCGGTGGCGTCGCGGCCACCTTTTTCGTACTCACTGGATGCACTGCCTTCGTCTTTTTGACCTTCGCTTTTGGTGCCGGCTTTTTCCCTGAAGCCGATTCCAGCTTCTTGTCGGTTAACTCAAACGCCGGCTTGGGAAGAGTGCGATCGTGCGGATTGATGTGCGTAATGAGCGCTGCCTGTTTTACCCCGGCGGCGGCTGCTGCTTTGGCCGCGGAAGCCGCCAGTGCAGGCTGTTTCGGACGGCCTTCCATGTCGGGATTGACGATCACCTGATTGTCGTAGCGCAGGTTTACCGATTCGAGCTTCTGGAATTGCTGGCGCCACTCCTGCACGTGGCTCACGTAGGTCTTGTAGCGCTTCAGATAATCGGACGAACCGAGCTCGACGAGCACGTCGCCCGCTGGATCGTTAACGCGCACCTTCAAATTCTCAAGATCAGTGAGATCGACTTCGCTCAGATCCTGCGAGTAACGGGCGCCGCCGGAATCCAGTTCCTGCACCAGTTCGTTGTAGGCTTTCATGCGCGGAGCGCGCGTGGAAAGGGGCTCGCCGGGATTCATCCCGAGGATCACTGGAAAGGAATATTTGTGCTTCTGCGGCAGTTCCATCAACGTGCCACCGGCATCAATCAGAGAAATTCGCGGGCCGACTCGGGCAAAGGCGACTGGCGTGCGCTCGTGGATTTCTACACTCAGGCGGTTGGGAACGAAGCGCATCACGCTGGCCGATTCCACCCAGGGGATCTGCTCCAGCTGTGCCTTCTGCTGGGCCAGAGGAATGAAGAAAATGTTACGGCCGATATCGGCGCCCATCACTTCCATGATTTGCGCCTTGGTCACGTTCTCCATGCCGGTGACGTCGATGTTGTCGCTCGACTCCACGCGGAAACGCCAGGAGCGTTCGCCATATTCGTACACTCCACCGGCTGCGAGTGCGGCGGCGCAGAGCAGCACAGCTGCGACACAGGCCCACCAGAGTCGGTTCGCAGTTTTCTTCGGAAGTGAGCCACGACGGGCGGAGACGCGCTTTTGCGCGCGCAGGAAGGGAGATTCCTTGTCTACATCCAGGTCGACCAGTCGCGCGTCGTCAAGTTCCTCGCGCGCGGCTTCTGAGCGCGAAACAGCGCTGGGCGATGGATACAACTCCTCCTGCAAGATGGTGCCGCTGGATTTCCGCGCCATCAGTTCAGGTCAGTTGTCGCCAAGAAATCGCTGAGCTTTTTCAATATAGCTTCATTTCTCGAATTGAGATAGACAAAAAAAGAATTTGTTTTGCACAGGCGGAACCCGGTTGGGCACGGACGGCGCAGTGGGCAGCCGGACTAATGTCCGAACCGGACGGCCGAAAGCTGCCATCTCCGCATGTGCATGGTGATCACAAAAAAGGGGGCGCGGATTTGATTCCGCGCCCTGTCTTTGCCGGGGTGGCAAAGTTCCAGAGGAAAAGGTTATCCCGCTCGCTAAACGGGGCCAGCCGACGGGATATCGATGTGAATTTCGGGCGCTACCGGCATCTTCATCAGGGGCATCCGTGGAATGTTCACGTGGACCCGAGGACAAACCACCGGAGCGGGAATCGCTTTGAGCGCTACGGGCGCGAATGCCACCGAAGCCATGCGGAGATGTGCCGTCTGGGACGCAACCTGGGCTTGCACCTGAGCTTCGATGCGTTCACGATTGGCCTCCAACCGGGCCAATTGGCTCTCTTCGCGAGCTGACATCATTTCAAATCTATAACCTGGCTGCTCCACACCTGAGATGCGGCTTTGAACCCTCGCGAGCGTGGAAGCTAACCGGCAAGACGATTTCTCGTTTTTCGCCGTCAGCGCCTGCGCTTCCGAGAGGAAGCGCGTGGCGTTTCCCGAGGCCAGGGCCAGCACGGCCGCCGAATTATGTTGAACATGATCGGCTATCTCGTGGGCCCACTGGAGACCGCCATTGTGGTAGCTTGCGTTCATCCCGGCTGCCAGCACCCCGACGGTCAGCCAACCCCATGCATGCGTCATTTTCGTTTTCATCGCCTTAACCCCTTATGCCTGATAGACGAGGGCCCCCAGAAACCGTTAGCACAGGAAGATACGGGAACCGGGGTGATTTAGTTCCCCGAAATGTCCAATTTCCAGGCAAACCTGCCCGCAGCGCGATAAAATGTCGGACACCGTAATTTCATCTGGCCGGGCCCCGCCACTCGTCCGTCGCATTGGGGGACATGCTTGGCTCACGACTCAGAAGATCATTACATACCCACGTTGGATGGCTGGCGGGCTATTGCCATCAGTCTGGTCTTGCTGAGCCATAGTTCGCGACAAAGCAGCCTGGCAGAACATCTTGGATTTCTCGGGGTAGCTGTCTTCTTTGGATCAGCGGGTACCTGATTTGCACCAAATTGCTAGTCGAACGCGAACGCACGCAGCGCATCTCGCTGGCGAAGTTCTACTGGCGCAGGGCGTTTCGCATCCTTCCGGCCTCGGTTTGCTATTTGTGCATCATTGGGTTCTTGGGCATGTGGTCACTGGCGGAGGCGCGAGGCCGCGACGTTGCGAGTGGACTATTTCTATTCGCCAACTACCTTCCGAATAAGCACTGGGACTTGAACCATTTCTGGTCCCTGTCGATGGAGGAGCACTTTTATCTTATTTGGCCAGTAGCCCTGGCGATGTTGGGCAATAAGCGGGCACGAAACGCAGCGTTGGCCGGCATGGCGATCATCTGTCTGTGGCGGATATGGGTCTCCGGGCACTTCATTTTGCCGGGAATTCCGACTTTGCAAAGGACGGATATGCGACTGGATGCCTTTCTGGCACCCTGCGTCTTTGCCATCATGTTGAGGAGTACAGGTTGGAAGAATCGAGCGACTCGGTGGCTGAGTCCAACGGTGTGCGCGCTTCTGCTTGTTGGGTTGGCGCTGCTCCGTCTGCTTCCGGATGCAGGGGCGCTTTTTGCCAGCTTACGGCAACTCGTGCAAGCCTGCGTCCTGCCGCTTCTGATTATTTCGACCGTGCTTCGCCCCACGACGCTTTTCGCAAAATTTCTGGAACTTCGTTTCCTGCGATGGATCGGCCGCATCTCGTACAGCATCTATCTCTGGCAAATGCCTCTTCAGCCAGCGGGGCTGGCTGAGCGTTCACACCAGATTCTTGCCGTTGAAGATCGTGGTTATTTTGGGATTCGCGGCGGTTAGTTATTACGCGATTGAACGACCCATGATCAAGCTGGCGCGGCGGAGAAAACAGAAGGAGTCTCCGGCAGTAATTTCTCCGACGCCTTACGCTCAGGCGGCATGAGCTTTGGGGCGAGTATTCCTCAGGATCAATAGAAATCCTCGAGTTCGGATTTCTATTGCACGCTTGCGTTAACTGGTGTCCCTTGGCGCTCTTTCAGTTTTTCCAGGATCAGGGGACCGAACTGTGAAACGCTGCCGGCGCCGAGGGTCAGGATCATGTCGCCATCTTGCGCCACGGCTGTCGCCGCTTCCACGGCTTCGGCAACTGAACTCACATAGCGTCCAGCCTTGGCAGTTTTCTCCCGAATGCGCTGGGCCAAGATTTCGCCCGTGACGCCTTCGATGGGCTTCTCACTCGCGGCGTAGATATCGAGAACGAACAATGAATCGGCGTCGCCGAATGAGGTGGTGAACTCTTCAATCAAATCGCGGGTGCGGGTATAGCGGTGAGGCTGGAAGATGACGTGAATCTTGCGATAGCCGCATTGTTTGGCTGCGGCCAACGTAGCCTTGATCTCAGTGGGATGGTGGCCGTAGTCGTCGATAACACTCACGCCCGCCGCGCGCCCGCGCAACTGAAAGCGCCGATCGACTCCGCGGAACTGGTCGAGCGCGGTGCGGATAGATTCCACACTCACATCGAGTCCCACGCCTACCGCAATCGCAGCAGTTGCGTTCAGGATGTTGTGTACCCCGGGCACGTGCAACGTGAACTCGCCCAGATCCTGCTTCCGGTAGGTCACTCGGAAGCGGCTTAGCGGGCGGTTATCGGAGGGGCTCTCTGCTTTGGCAGCGAGCTTGATCAGAAAATCGGAGCCGCGCTTGGTACCATAGGTCACGGTACGCCGCTGCACCTCGGGAAGTAGGCGGCGGAGCAGGGGATCATCGTTGCAGGCGACGATCATTCCGTAGAAGGGCACGCGGTCCATGAATTCGAGAAACGTTTTCTTCACGTCGCGCATGTTTCGGTAGCAGTCCATGTGCTCGCGGTCAATGTTGGTCACGACCGACAAGATGGGAGAGAGCTTCAAGAATGAGCGATCGCTCTCGTCGGCCTCAGCAACCAGATAGTGGGACTTCCCCAGGCGGGCGTTCGATCCCATGGCATCGACTCGGCCTCCCACGACCACGGTGGGATCGAGCCCGCCGGCGGCCAAGACCGCGGCAACCATAGAGGTTGTGGTCGTCTTGCCGTGCATGCCGGCAATGGCGATGCCATATTTCAGCCGCATCAACTCGGCGAGCATTTCCGCGCGCTGGATGACCGGAATATGCAGGCTGTGAGCTTCGGCGACTTCGGGATTCTCCGCCGAGATCGCGGAACTGGTCACCACAACTTCGGCGCCCGCAATGTTTTCCGCGCGATGCCCTTCATAAATGGTTGCGCCGATGCCTGCCAAGCGCTGAGTGACGGAGGAATTCTTCAGGTCTGAGCCGGAAACTTTATAACCGAGATTGAGCAGTACCTCGGCGATACCGCTCATGCCGATGCCACCGATGCCTACGAAATGAATGCGCTGAATTTTGGCGAACATAGAGTCAACTTCTTGGCCACGGATTCACTCGGACTTCGCCGATCCGCAGCGCAAGAACACCACTTAAAGAAATATCCCTGAAGATCCGTGTGAATCCCTGGTTAACTTTCTTCGATTCCCGCCACCCGCGCGGCCATCACCGCTATGTCGTGTGCGGCGTTGGGATGCGCCAACTCGCGCGCGGCGTTGCTCATTTGTTGCAAACGCAGCGGATCCTGGAGCAAGGCGGCGATTGTTTCGGCCAACCAGACCCCTTCGAGCTTCGACTCTTCAACCACCACCGCAGCTCCATGCTTCGCCAGAGCTTCGGCGTTCACTCGCTGATGATCATCAGCCGCGCGCGGGAATGGAACGAAAACAGCAGGCTTCCCTGCCGCCGCGATTTCCGCGACGGTGCTCGCGCCCGACCGGCAGACGACCAAGTCAGCATGCGCGAAGGCAGCCGGCATATCTTCAATGAACTTGAACACCTGCGCTGACTCACCCAGTGACCGGTAGGCCGCCAGCGCGTCATTATAGTCACGCTCGCCGGTCTGGTGAAGGATGTGGATGCCCGGAGCCTCGCGTTGCAAGACGGGCAGGCAGCGAATCATCGCCTCATTGATGGCATGCGCGCCCTGGCTGCCTCCAAATACCAGAACCGTCGGAGTGCCACCTTTCTTGGGTGCAATTTCGAAAAATGCCTGGCGCACCGGTACACCGGTAACTTCGGCGTGGCGAAAATATTCTGCGGTTTCCTGGAAGTGGACGGCGGCTCCCGAAACAAATTTGGCGACGATTCGATTTGCGAATCCCGGCACCACGTTGGGCTCGAAGGCGAGAGTCGGAATATGCTTTACGAGCGCCGCCAGCATCGCCGGGCCGGAGGCGTAGCCACCCACGCCGATCACCACGTCAGGCGCAAATTCATTCAACATCCGTCCCGCATCCCAGACGGCGCGGGGAAGGTCAAAGGCCGTTTTCAGGCGAGTAGTGATGCTGACATTTTTCAGCGCGCCCACACGGACGAGTTGCAGGGGAAATCCCGCGGCGGGAACCAGGCGGTTCTCAATACCACGCGCGGTTCCCATGAATAGAACTTCCGCGTCGTAGCTTTTTTTCAGTTGATTGGCAATGGCCAGCGCGGGAATGACATGTCCGCCTGTGCCGCCGCCCGCCAGAATTGCACGCATGCCAGTGACTATAAACTACAACCCGCGGGGGAACCGAGACATCACCTTTCAGACAGACTACAGATTTAAGATTTAAGATTGAGGAGTGCAGATTTGAAAAGAAGCCGAGACGAGATGAGCAAAATCTGAATTCTACAATCTGAAATCTGCATTCGCTCTCTCATTCCGCTTGCTTGGTGATATTCAGGAGCACCCCGACGCACGCCAGCGTTACGAACAGCGACGACCCGCCATAGGACACAAGCGGCAGGGGAATCCCCTTCGTCGGCATCATACCGAGCACAACGCTGATATTGATGAACGCCTGCAGCACGACCATGGTAGTGATGCCGACTGCGAGGTAGCGGCCGAACATGTCTTCCGTGCGCCAGGATACGCGCATGCCTCGCCACAAGAAGATGGCGAACAGTGTGACTACGAATAGAGCGCCGACCAGGCCGAGTTCCTCTGCTGTGACGGCGAAAATAAAGTCCGTGTGCGGCTCCGGCAGATAGAAAAGTTTCTGCTTGCCTTCCATCAGTCCGGTGCCGGTCACGCCGCCTGTGCCCACTGCAATCAGAGATTGAATAATGTGGAAGCCCGAGCCTTGGCGATCGGCATAAGGATTCAGGAACGCGAGAATGCGGTCGCGCCTCCAGGCCACGTGAAAAATCAGGACGTAGAGCGGTAGCAAAGACACGCCAAACGCATAGCCGAAATAGCGCAGGCGCATTCCAGCCACATACAGAATGCAGGCTGCAATGCCGGCGCAGGCGATGGCCGTGCCCAGATCCGGTTGCAGCACAATGAGTCCGAGACACACCACCACGGGCGCAGCCGCGGGCAGCAGTGTGTTTCGGACATCATCGATAGTCTTGGAGCGGCTTTCCAGAAAATAAGCGAGAAACAGGATGAGAACGGGCTTGGCCAATTCGGACGGCTGGAAGGAGAAGCCGCCGGCGTGGATCCAGCGATGTGTGTTGTGCGACCGGTCGAGAAAGAAAACAGAAATCAATAACAGGGTGGTGAAGCCCATCAGCGAAAACACCAGCGCCGGATGCTTGTAGCGGCGGTAATCGACGCGCATGGTGATCACCATAGCGACGAGCCCGGCCACAGCCCAAATCAACTGTTTCGACAGAAAAGCATAGGGTGAGCCGAAGCGCTCGCGAGCCATCACCGCCGACGCCGAAAACACCATTACCAGGCCGACAAATACCAGCAGCATGGTGACGGCAAATAACCAGCGATCGACACTCACGCGCTTTGCCATGGGATTTCATTTCACCACGGAGGCATGGAGACACGATGGTGGAAATTGTGGATTGTGAAATTTGAGTGTTAACTCCTTTGGTTCAGCGCGTGACTAAATTTGTTTTGTCGTCCTGAGCGAAGCGAAGGACCTATGGAGTCCAGCGGAAAGTTGCACAGGTCCTTCGCGGCAAAAGACGCCGCTCAGGATGACAATGCGGAAACACGAATGCAAAGAGTTAAGGTTTTACGGCGTCGGCGGCCAGAGATCGCACGATTTCCTTAAATGTCTTCCCGCGGTGCTCGTAGCTCTTGAACTGATCGAAACTGGCGCACGCGGGAGCCAGCAGGACCACGTCGCCTCGCTGGGCGACGGCATTCGCTTTACGAATGGCGTTTTCAAGAGTCTCGGCATGCACGACCTCCGGTCCTTTAATCTGTGATTCGATTTTCGCCGCCGCCGCACCGATGGTGTAGACGCGTTTCACGCGCTGGCGCAGCAGATCGTTGAGCACGGTATAGTCGCTGCCCTTGTCTTTGCCGCCGAGAATCAGGTGGATGTTTGCGGGAAACGATTCCAATGCTTTGATCGTCGCATCGACGTTGGTAGCTTTCGAATCGTTGTAGTAGTCGACCCCGCGGATTGTGGCTACGAACTCCAACCTGTGTTCGACGGCCTTGAAGTCGCATACTGCCTGGCGAATTTTTTCAGGAGCGCAACCCATGAGCGCCCCGGCACACACCGCCGCCAACACGTTCTCCAGATTGTGCGCGCCCTTCAGCGGAATCTCCGAGACTTGCATGATCTCGCGCTGCCCGGAGTTATCGCGGAAGACGATGTTGCCGTCGCGAACGCAAGCGCCATGCTCCACTTCTTTTTGACGGCTGAACCAGAAAACTTGGGCGCGCGTTCTAGCGCCCATAGCAACGCAGGTCAGGTCGTCAGCGTTCAGAACCGCGAAGTCGCTTCCCTGCTGATTCTCGAAGATGCGAGCCTTCGCGTCGACATAGACCTCGAACGTGCGGTGCCGGTCGAGATGATCGGGCGTGACGTTCAATACGACCGCAACTTTCGGGCGGAAGGTTTGAATCGTCTCCAACTGGAAACTTGAGACCTCGAGGACGATGGCAGTCTCCGGCTTGGCGCGTTCCGCCAGCGAAATTGCAGGCGTGCCGATGTTGCCACCGACGAGCGCAGAGAAACCAGCAGCCGTCATGATCTCGCCTGTAAGCGTCGTAGTGGTGGTTTTGCCATTCGATCCGGTGATGGCAACGATGGGGCCGGGCAGGAACTGGGCAGCGAGTTCGATCTCGCCGATCACCGACTCGCCCAAAGCACGCGCCTGCACCAGAGGCGGCGCATCAACGGGGACGCCGGGGCTGACTACGATCAGATCTTGTCCTCGAAAAGTACGGTCTCCGTGGCCTCCGGTCTCAACCGTGATGCCATGGTCGAGCAGAACCGGGATTTCATTGCGCAGTTCGTCGCCGCTCTTGGTATCGGAAACCGTGACCTTCGCCCCGTGAGCCTTCAGAAATAAGGCCGAGGCTACCCCGGACTTGCCGAGGCCGACCACCAGCGCGCGTTTGTTATTGAGTTCCATCGAAAGAAATCTTCTACCACGAAGGATTCGAATGTTCACGAAGGAATTCACGAGCATATTCTCTTCGTGTACGTTCGTGTCCTTCGTGGTTCATGATTTTCCTACCGCAGTTTCAGAGTCGTCAGCGCGAACAATGCAAAGACCAGCGACGCGATCCAGAAGCGCACAATGATCTTCGACTCGGACCAGCCCAGCAACTCGAAGTGATGATGCAGCGGAGCCATTTTGAAGATGCGCTTCTTGCGCAGCTTGTAAGAGCCGACCTGCAGGATCACCGACACCGCCTCGATCACGAACACGCCGCCAATAAACGGCAGCAACAATTCCTGCTTGATGATGACCGCGACCGTGCCAATCGCGCCGCCTAGGGCCAGCGAACCCACGTCGCCCATGAAAACTTCCGCGGGATGCGCGTTGTACCAGAGAAATCCGATCGACGATCCGACCATGGCTCCACAAAAGATCGTCAATTCGGCCACTTGCGGCATGCGCTGCAATTCCAGATATGTGGCGAAGGTCGCGTGGCCGCTGACGTAAGTAAGGACAGCCAACGCAGCCGCGGCGATTACGGTGCATCCGATCGCCAGCCCATCGAGGCCATCGGTAAGGTTCACTGCATTGCTGGAACCTACAATCACGAAAGCCACGAACGCGATGAATGGAAGAAACGCCAGAAACCACAGGTGCGGAGAATGCTCCAGGGTTTGCAGCACCAGGTCAGGATGAAACTGCTTCAGGAACGGAACAATCAGCTTGGTCGAATACATGCCATAGGCCTGCATGGCGATCAGCGTTGACGCGATGACGATGCTGGTCGCGATCTGCAGTCCTAGCTTGGCGCGGCCGGTGAGGCCGAGATTACGGCGGCGCGTCACCTTCGTGTAGTCGTCGGTGAATCCGATGGCCGCGAACGCACACGTGGAAAAAACGGCAACCCATACGAAGCGGTTGCTCAAGTCCGCCCAGAGCAGTGTGGGAACGACGATAGCGATGACGATGAGCAGTCCGCCCATGGTAGGCGTACCGGCTTTTTTCTGATGCGCCTTGGGCCCCTCTTCGCGAATGTATTGCCCGATCTGGAAGTCGCGCAGGCGGCCGATGACAAGCGGCCCTACAATTAGTGCGGTAAACAGGGCGGTCAGGCTGGCGAATGCGGTGCGGAAGGTAACGTAGCGGAAGATGCGGAACGGGGCAACGTAGTGTTGCAGCTTGACGAACAACAGCCAGTAGAGCAATCAGCCTCCGTCCTTCGCAAGAATCAGTTTCCGGTGCTGCGTCGAGCTTTCCAGGTTTCGAGCGCCCTTTCGAGTTTCACGCCGCGCGACGCTTTGAGCAGGACCACGTCGCCATCCCTGGCCTCACGGGCGAGCCATTCGCCCGCTTCTTCGGGTGTGGCCACGAACTCGGCGCGTGCCCCGGAACCTCTAGCGCCATCGACCATAGCCTGTGCCAGCCCACGCACACCAACGAGAACATCGATCTTCTTTTCGCCGAGATGCTGTCCTGCAGCGTGATGCATCTCCTCACCCGCTGGACCGAGCTCAAGCATTTCTCCCGCGACCACGATGCGACGCCCGGCTTTCATCGCAGCGAGAGCATCAACCATAGCCCGTAACGCCTTCGGATTGGAATTGTAGCAATCGTTGATGACGGTGATGTTACCCAGTTGGAGAACCTGTCCGCGTTTGTCTGGAGGCGCGAGCGTCGCGAGTGCGCCAGCGGCCTCAGAAGGCGTCAGCCCGCGAGCCAGGCCTACTGCCACCGCGGCCAAAGCGTTGAGAATATTGTGCTCCCCAACTAGCGGTAGACGCGCATGTTCGCGGGCGCCCGGCATGACGACATCAAACTCCGAACCCTCTGCGCCGCGGGTGGTTACCTGTTCGGGCCGTATGTCTGCGGTGGCGCAAGTCCCATATGTGACCACCTTGCCTTTGAAGTCGCGCCCGAACTGCGAAACGTATTCATCGTCAGCATTGAGCACGGCGGTTCCGGTGGAGGGAAGGGACTCAATCAATTCATACTTGGCCCGTGCAATTCCAGCGAGTGAATCGAAGAACTCCAGGTGCACCGGGGCAACATTGGTGACCACTCCGATTTCCGGCTGAGCAATTTTCGCTAGCGCGCGAATCTCGCCGGCGTGCGACATCCCCATTTCGATGACTGCGACATCGTGTTCGGGTTCCAACTTCAGGAGCATAAGCGGCAGGCCGAAATGATTATTAAAGTTGCCTTCGGACTTCAGCACGCGGTAGCGCGCGCTGAGAACATGGGCGATCGCCTCTTTGGTGGTGGTCTTCCCTGCCGAACCGGTGACGCCTACCAGGGGCTTCCCCCAAAGCTTTCGCGCTGCCATGGCTAAGGATTGCAGCGCTGCAAGCGTGTCATCGACTGCCAGCAGCCGAGTCTTGTCGGCATAGCGATGCAAATCGCATCGTTGGACGACTGCGGCGACAGCGTTTCTTTCCAGGGCAGCATCGACGTAGTCGTGGCCGTCGAGGCGTTCGCCTTTCACGGCGAAAAAGAGTTCGCCGGGCTTAATTGTGCGTGAGTCAATCGAATAGCCTTGTGCGACTTCCTCGCTCGGCCGGACAGCCGAAGCAGAAATAAACTCCGCGATCTTCGCCAGCGTCAGCTTCATGCCGGGTTTACCGCGACCTCTGCGCATTCGAATCCGCCGGCCCGCAAGGCCTCGCGCGCAACCGCGACGTCTTCGAAGGGATGGGATCCGTCGCGTGTGACCTGCACCTTCTCGTGTCCTTTGCCGGCAAGCAGCACGATGTCGCCGGGGCGCGCCTCCGCAATCGCCAAGCCAATAGCTTTGCGGCGTTCGACTTCCACGCTGTATTTCACGCCGGTTTTTTGCAGTCCCACGAGCGCGTCGTTGATGATGGCGCGAGGATCCTCGCTGCGGGGATTGTCGGAGGTGAGCACGACAAAATCACTGCCACGCCCGGCCACCTCACCCATCAATGGACGCTTGGCGCGATCGCGATCGCCGCCACAACCGAAGACGGTCAGAACTCTGGCCATCCCTCCGCTACGCGACACAAACTCGCGTGCCAGGGCTGTGAGATTTCGCAATGCGTCGTCCGTGTGGGCGTAATCGACCACGACTGTGAACGGCTGGCCGCAGTCGACGCGTTCAAATCTTCCCGGGACGTGTGTGAGCGTCTCGATGCCGCGTGCAATAGCTTTCCCTTCGCAACCGCGCGCATAGCATGCGGCGGCCGCGGCCAAAATGTTGTACACATTCACCCGCCCGATCAGCGGCGAAAAAACTGGAATTGTTTCGCGCGGCGTGGCGATGTCAAATCGAGTTCCGCGCGGATTGATGTCAACGTTCTGGGCATGGAAATCGCCGCGCTCCAAGCCATACGACAGCACAATGGAACTGCGCTTGCGGCTGAACGGAACAAGCTTCGCACCGTACTCATCGTCGAGATTGGTCACGACCGCGCGGGGTGGATCTGTTCCACAACCTTCGAAGAGCACGCGCTTGGCTGCGAAGTATTCGTCCATCGTGTTGTGATAGTCGAGGTGGTCCCGCGTCAGGTTGGTGAAGACGGCAACGTCGAAGGGTACGCCGAATACACGCTCCTGCGCCAGCGCGTGCGAGGAAACTTCCATGACCGCATCGGTCGCGCCCAATCCAAGGGCCTCGTTGAACAGGCGCGCCAGTTCAAGCGCCTCAGGCGTGGTATGGGGTGCGGGATACACCTTCCCGGCCACGTGATATTCAATCGTGCCGATCAGTGCGCTCTTGCGACCGGCAGCTGCAAGGATCGACTCAATCAGAAATGCGGTAGTACTCTTCCCGTTCGTTCCAGTAATACCGGTGAGTGCAATGCGCTCGGCAGGACGCTTATAGAAATTCGCGCTGAGCCGCGCCAGTGCGCGCCGTCCATGAGAAACGACGGCCCATGCCACAGCCTCGCGGGGCTTCTGTTCTGGCGAGTCCGTAACCACCGCGACCGCGCCCGCCTGAATTGCTTGGTCGATGAAGCGATTGCCGTCTGACGTTTCCCCGCGCATGGCGACGAATACGCACCCCGGCTTCATGCGGCGCGAATCGTATTCCAGACCACTTACGCCAGGGTCTCCACTTTGGCTGAGAACCTCCGCGCCATCCAGCAACTGTTGGAAAGTCATTGCTGAGAATTATAGGCCACGAAGAAATCGTTGCAGTGCATGCCGCGCGCTGCTTTCGTTGCGGCCCGATTACTAAGGTCATTTTCCGTAGGCTCGATGCGCGCGCTACATTCATTGCATGAGCACCGGAACCGGTCCCGCCAAATACAAATGCGCGCAGTGCGAACAGTTTGAGAGCGCCTGCGAATGTGAGAAATTCTGCTGCCTCTGCCAGGCTGTGATTGACGTCCGCCTTTGCAACGACGGCCTCATGTACTGCGAGCCCTGCCGTACGGCCTGCGATTACAAAACTTCGGAATAACAAAATCTTCCGACGAGTCTTGTGTCGGCCAAATCATTTTTTCCCGCAGGAAAAATAACTCTGCGCGTCCAAGCATCAATCTTTATGCCTGCAATCATTTGGCAGTCCGGGGGCTTTTGAGGGAGAATAGTTTGTTTGCCTTGTGTTATTGGTTTCTGCCCTAGGAGACTCCATGGCTACCACGGTACACGTCAGCGACGTTGCGGAGTTGCTGAGCGAAGGCCGTACGCATTTCAATCTCTCCGCGGGATTGCTGGTGGAGCACTCCATCCGGCGGAATGAGGCGAAACTGGCGGCCAATGGGGCGATCGTAGGTTATACGAATCGTACAGGACGGTCACCGAAAGACAAGTTCATCGTCAAGGACGACACCACCGCGCACACCGTCGCTTGGGGTGCCGTGAACACACCGTTTGAGCCCGAGAAGTTTGACGCGCTCTACGCTCGCGTAATGGAGCACCTGCGCGGGCGCGAACTTTTTGTGCAAGATCTTTTCTGCGGAGCCGACCCCGCATACCGTCTGCCCGTTCGCATGGTGAATGAGTACGCGTGGCACAACCTGTTTGTGCGCCAGTTGTTTTTGCGTCCGACCGCGGAAGAACTCAGGCATCATCATCCGGAATTTACGGTAATCTCGGCGCCAGAGTTCAAGGCTGACCCGAAGCGTGACGGTGTTGCCTCGGAAGTTTTCATTCTGCTGAACTTCATGCGGCGCACGGTGCTCATCGGAGGAACGTCGTACGCGGGGGAAATGAAGAAGTCGATTTTCAGTGTGATGAACTACCTGTTGCCTCCGCGCAACGTATTCCCCATGCACTGCTCGGCGAACGTGGGACACAATGGCGTGAGCGCACTGTTCTTCGGCCTCTCGGGGACGGGTAAGACTACGCTCTCGGCTGATCCGTCGCGCGATTTGATTGGCGACGACGAACATGGCTGGAGCGCTGACGGCGTTTTCAACTTCGAAGGTGGATGCTACGCCAAGTGCATCAAGCTGTCGAAAAAGAACGAGCCGCAGATCTGGAACGCCCTCCGCTTTGGCTGCGTGCTGGAAAACGTGACCCTCGATCCGCAGACACGCATTCCCGACTACAACGACGATAGCAAGACGGAAAATACTCGCGCCGCTTATCCGGTCGACTTCATCGACAACGCCGTGATTCCGGGCATCGGCGGGCATCCGAAGAATGTCGTATTTTTGACAGCGGATGCTTTCGGCGTCCTGCCTCCGATTTCAAAACTGTCGCCGGAGCAGGCCATGTATCACTTTCTATCGGGCTACACGGCGAAGGTTGCGGGAACTGAAGCTGGCGTGAAAGAGCCGTCGGCGACATTCTCCACATGCTTCGGATCACCGTTCCTGCCGCTCGCTCCAAAGACTTATGCTGAAATGCTCGGCCGGCGCCTGCGCGAGCACAACGCCCAGTGCTGGCTGGTGAATACAGGCTGGCAGGGCGGCCCTTATGGCGTGGGTAAGCGCATGGACATTCCGCACACACGCGCTATGGTCGACGCCGCGGTTGAAGGTGAACTGATCAAAGAAGAATTCGAGATCGAGCCGACCTTTGGATTCTCGATTCCCAAACACTGCCACGGAGTGCCGCCGCAGGTGCTCAACCCGAGGAATGCCTGGCCCGATAAGACCGCATACGACAAAGCTGCCGAAGACTTGCGAACCCGGTTCGCCAAGAACTTCGATAACTTCGACGCTCCGCCAGAGGTGAAGGCAGCGGGTCCGAAAGCACAGCGGTAGCCTCCTACCCGAAGTAACAATCGCAGCATCGAGTACGTCCACCGGGCTTCGCCGATGCCGACTGTCCCCACGTGAGCATTCGTGGACCGCAGGTTTTGTGGAGCGGACGCCATCGGCTGTCTACCGTGCGCAGCACGGCTCTTAGAACGCAGCAGCCTAAGCTCTCTTGAGCAAACGCGAGAGCCAGATGAGAAAGACGGCTCCGATGATCGCGATCACGATGGTGCCGAGCAAGCCTCCAGCGTAGATGCCCAGCATCCCCATCAGCCATCCACCTACTACTGCCCCAACGATGCCGAGGACGATGTCCATGGCCGGGCCGTAGCCGCCGCCTTTCATGATTTTGCCCGCGGCCCAACCCGCGATCAGTCCGACCACAATCCACCAAATTAAGTTTGCGATCATTTGTGCCTCCTCAGCGGAATGGAAAGAGCGTATGGAGGGGCCTTACGCCTGTCAAGCCGAGGCCGGGCGTAAAAACCTGTGTTTAAATCAAACTATGTTCGCCCGTAAGATTCGCGTCGAGTATGAGGCCGATGGGGGCAGGCTCCCCTGCCCGATAAAGTGGCTCGACAGCTTCTCTATGCGCAATTTCACGAATGCCAGCGTCTTCGACGACACGCTTCCCCTTACGGACGGCCAGATGGAGATCGGCTCAAACGTTCCTCTCGACCAGCTCAGGGATGCGATGGAGGACTGGTTCCGGCGGAAGAGTTATCTCCCCAAGGACTCGCACTTGTTACTGGCGGAGAATTGAAGTGGCGAGCACAGTACCCCGAAGTACAGATTTCCCTGTATTGAAGCCAGGTTTTGGAACATGAAAGAGTCCCCTGACCTTGGAACGGGGCTGGCGAACAGTGGTAAATTGCGCAGAGCCGGTAGCAGACTGTGGATTTTTTCGTCAGTGCCGAAATGGCGGCAACCGTACACGTGGGCAAAGACTCTGAATATGGGCGTTTGGGCCCACGTTGAGGTTGGCATGTGGTTTGCAACACCAAAACTAGGAGGTGCTTCATGAGCTACAAAGTATTGCAGCTGTCCCCCCAAGCAAGCACCCGCTTTACCCGAAGGAGAATCGCGTTTGAGAACGGCATGAATCGGAATTCGGTAGATGCCGGGTTTCTGGAGTCTTGGTTTGACAGTGACTTCGATCTTGCCGACGGTGACGCTGTCCGGACGAACTGGGGCGCGATTTCTGGACTGGCATTGGCAATCGCAGTTAGCGCGAGTTTTTGGGCAGGAATGGCTTGGATCGTCGCCCGCGTCTGGCGATAGATTAGATCTTTGATCCGGCGAAAATAGATCCAGCGAAAAATACAATGGGGCCGCGCGCCAACCAGCGCCGGCCCCATTTCCACATTCTTCGCCCTACTTGTCGTAACGTAGCAGCGACATCACGTCATATTCCTTCAGCTTGTCGCGGCCTTTTAAGAACTCCAACTCCACCACGAATCCCAAGCCCACGATCTCAGCACCCAGAGAAGCGGCGAGTTTAGCCGTCGCTTCGGCGGTCCCACCGGTGGCGAGCAAATCGTCGACAATCAGCACGCGCTGGCCTTTCTCGATCGCGTCCTTGTGAATCTCCAGGGAGTTCGTGCCGTACTCGAGGGCGTAATCGTACTTCACGGTTTCCGCGGGAAGCTTGCCGGGCTTGCGCACGGGAACGAACCCGGCGTTCAAACGATACGCCAGAGCGGGGGCAAAGATGAAGCCTCGCGCCTCCATGCCGAGCACCAGGTCGACGTCCTGAGAAATGTAATGCTCGGAAAACTTGTCGATCAGCGTCGCAAATCCGGTCTTGTCCTTCAACAGCGTCGTGATGTCGTAGAAGAGGATCCCCTTTTTGGGGAAATCAGGAACTTCGCGAATCAGATCTTTTAATTGATCGGCATTCATGGCGGGGGCAGACGACGGCATTTACCACGCTCCTTCAATGCGAAATGAACTCAGCCCACCGACCGGATTCGCGTCGGTTACTTCGACTGCGTCGACGCGAGACGCTCGTGGACCTTCGCGCAGGCGGCCGTGCAGTCCAGAGAGCTGGTCGCGCGTTCCCTGGGCCAGAACCTCCACGCTGCCGTCGTGATTATTGCGCACCCATCCGGCGATGCCCAGGATGTGCGCCTCGCGCTCGACGAACCAGCGGAAGCCGACCCCTTGTACGCGTCCGCGCACGAAGAACCGCCGGGCTTCGATGGGCTTTTCAGTGACAGTCATCTCTGAAAACTTGTCATCCTGAGCGAAGAATCAGCGTTGCAATCGCGAGGCTGTTCGCATTCGAAGGATCCCTACACTCTCAGTGTTCCGCTAGCGCTGCGAAGACTTCTCTGAAGAATGCTTGCGGCGCTCCGTCGTCCTATACAGGGTAGGCATCCTTCGACGCCGCGAGAACTTCGCTTCGCGGCTTCTCGCTACGCTCAGGATGACACTTGAACTTATTACAAACGTCCGGCCTTACGCTCTGGACAGGTACGCGCCTTCCGATGTATCGACTTTGATCTTCTCGCCTTCGTTGATAAACGGCGGGACCTGCACGACCAGGCCGGTCTCCGTCTTGGCGGCCTTGGTCACGCTGGAAGCGGTGGCGCTCTTCAATCCGGGCTCGGTCTCGATTACGGTCAGGACTACAGTCTGGGGTAGTTCGATTCCGACCGCTTTACCGTCAAAGAATTCCACCTTGATTTCGAGATTGGGAATCAGGTAATCGACGGCGTCGCCCAGGATTTCCTTGCTCAGGTGGGTCTGCTCGTAGTTGGCCGTGTCCATGAAGTAGTAGCTGTCGCCATCGGCGTACAAGAACTGCATCTCGACTTCGTCGACGTTGATCTTCTCAATCGGGTCAGGCGAACGGAAGCGGTGCTCAAACATGGCACCGGTGCGCAGGTTGCGCAATTTGGCCTGGATGAAAGCACGCAGGTTGCCGGGCGTGCGGTGTTCGACGCTGAAAACGGAGTGCAGATCATTGTTGTGCTTGATGATCATGCCGGGACGAAGCTGGGTGGCAGGGATCGACATCGCTTGAAAAACTCTCCTTATACGATTGCGGTTGAAGCCGGCGGAAGACGGGCAGGCCCACTTGTTCCGCCACCAGCCTACTATGCGAAGAAGGCTAAAGCGTTATTTTACACTGAGCTGCGCCGGAAAAGAAACCTTCCCGCAGGCGAACTCATCGAAGATGAGCCGATTACGAGCTTCCCGATTGGCCTCGCCGGGCCCCTGCAGCAGGACTAGAATGGGGAATCGGATCCCGGTGCAGCTTTCGCCAATATGCCCGCGCTTGGCCCGGGCGGAAAGAATTGAGGTATTCGTCATGCGAACTGGACGTTATGAATCAGATAGCAGCAACATCGGTACTGCCATCACATTCCTTTTGATCGGATTGGGAGCTGGGGCGCTGGCTGGCCTTTTGCTCGCTCCTAAAACCGGCAAGCAAATGCGCCGCGACCTCAAACGTGGCTACGAAGATGCCCGGGAGACACTCGACGAATGGACGGACGAAGCTCGAGACCGCGTGCGCGACGTGAGTGATCGCGTGAAAGATGTTGCTGCTCGCGGCGCCGATCTCGCCGACGATTTGCGCGAAAGGGTTGAGCCGCTACGCCGCGCCATCAATCGCGGCTAGAAAAATCAGCGGCGGCCCTCAGCCCCAGGCACAGTAAATTACTGTCTGAGTTCTAAGGTCCGTCGCCGCTTCCTCCGCTCCTTCCGCTCCTTAATAGAGGTGAAAGTCCACCTGAACCGCGATCCTGGTCGCTACCGGCTGGCCGTTGAGTGTGGCTGGACGGAAGCGCCAACGATTTACCGCTTCGATCGCCTTCTCGTCCAAACCCATTCCCAGACTCTGGCCGACCTGCACATCATAGGGATGCCCGTCTTTACCGACCACTAGTAACAGCAACACGATGCCCTGCGCTTTCGCCTTTCGAGCCTCGTCGGAGAAGCTCGGTTCGGGACTGAAGACGACTTGCGGTACGGTCACACCCTGCCGGCCCGCGGGAAAAATTCCGGGTGGTCCGGCACCTGCTCCCGGCCCAGTTGAAGGACCGATGCCGTCGCAACATCCATTTCCCATTCCTCCCGGACCACCCGGTCCGTTGGACAACACCCTCGTAAATTGCGATAAAGGATCGCCAACTTGCCCGCCCTGCAGAAGAACGTCCGGTGCCACCGTGACGGTCGGGTCCACCGCAAGCTTCGGCGGTTCTTTCGGGAGGATCACAGTCGGAGGCACGAGTTGAGGATCAAGCGATGCCCGCGGCAGATTGCCGTGCGAGGCCGGAAGCGGATCGTGGTTGCCACCTCCACCGCCGTTGTACCCCGAGAAGATCAACGGGAGTTGAGCGAACTTAGGCAGTTGGCGGGCAATGTCCGGCGTGCCGCGGATGACACAGCTCGTGAAATAAACCAGCAGCCCCAAAATCACAGCCTGCCCCAGCAGAGAGAAGACGAAAGTCTCACGCCGGGTACGGTAGAGCCCGTCGTTTTCTCCTGACAATATCAAAAAAGTATTCGGTTCCGGCGATGCAGCGGTCATGGCGCGCTCCAGCCGACGAATGTGTAGAACAAGCCGTAAGACGCAGAAGAACGCAAAAAGGATTTCCCATGCAGAAAATAGCGCCGCGCGGCTGTAGCGGGGGCGTCCCGCCCGCGCGTGTCGGGTTGGCAGCGTTATTTGAAGATCCCTGCGAAGAATCCTCCGATTCGCTGGAAGAACCCTCGGTGTTCGGGCTTATTCGAACTCTCCGGCGGCGGAGATTGAATCACCGTATCGAGTGGAACCTGACGAGCCGGCGATTCCTCCACAGGCAGGTCTTTGGCCGCCTGCACGGGTGCCGGCGGCACTCCAGACGCGTGGTCCTTCGCGGTAAATACGAAAGGAGCATCAACTTGCACATGCACATCGTCGGCCTTGGACGCCGGAAGAGGCGCCGTCTCTGGTCCGTTCGATAGCCGGACGGCGGAAGGGGACGCATTCGGTGCCGACGCAGGAACTGGCGCCGCAGGCGGAGTTTCGCTTCCTCCGATGCGCACTTTCTCTGGCAACTCCGAGTCGGGCACATTCGGGGCGAAGGTCGCCTGCGCCCGCATGAGCGGCGATGGCGGAGGACATCCACATTCCACCGGAACATCGCCGTCCACCTTGTCGATCTGTCCCGAATGAAATACCGCTTGCTCTGTGGGCTTGACCTGGTAGATGCGATCGCCGATCAACTCCGAGACGATCGCCGACGAGGTGTTGTCCTTCAACCCTCGCACGCAGGTATTCCCGTGCGCGTCGGTGCTGACCGCAAAGTGAAACTCTCCCGGCCCGGCAAACAGAATGCGGAAGTCCGGAGTCAAGATCGAATCGGCCGACGCCTTCAGCGAATAGTGCGTCTCGATTGCCCCCGTGCTCAATCCCAGCATCAGGTCGCGCTTGCCTTGTGAGGGCGTCACCGAAAGACTGGTGCCTGGGCAGACGCGCACTTCCCCTCCGCCAGCCACGCGGAGAACCGCGGTTTCCGAACCAGCCGTCACCGTCGACCCAGACGCCATGCGCGCTCCAGCCAACACCATGGCACCCGAACCACCCGTAACCGGTACTACGGCGGGAGTCTCCCCGAGAGAAAGGCCTGCAACAGTTGTAGGCTGGCGCGCTGCCGATTTCTTGCCCGCATTCACATCTTCGGCCGGCTTCAGGCGCACCATCAGACGATGGCCCGCGCCGTCCCATGTGTAGCCGTAAGGCGCCGCGAGATCCAGAACGATCCGTGTGACCGGAGGTTGCCGCTGAAACTGATCGACCCGGATCGCCAAGATATTCTCTTTTTGAACGGCAATTCGCTTTTGCGTAAGTCCCAGACGCGAGTTGGGTAGATCGATGACCAGCCGCGGAGGCGAATCGATCAGCTGCACTTCGGGAATCACCGGACCGCCGCTGGAAAGAATCTCAACCGCTGGCGCGCCGCGTTCGTGAACGATACGCACGCTGGTGATCGTCGGAGGCGGCCCAAATGTCTGGGCAGAACCCTCCGCCGCAAACCACCCCGCCAGCATCATCAGACACACAAATTGGCACACACTTCGGAGCAAGCATTACCTCAATGAGAGCTTGATGGAAACATATCATTTGAAGTGGATGCGAGAGAAGAAAATCGGGAAGCGAGAAACGAACTCGGACGTCGGACCTGAGACTTCGGACGTGGCCCTATCTTCTAACGTCAACGCCCGCAGTTAAGCATTAGGCAAGAACTGATATTCCTCGATGACGGCAGCAACCGCCATTTTGCCATCGGGACGCCCGTTCTCGACCCGCACCACACGACCTTTGCATTGCACTCGGATACTTTCGGTCAGGGTGATCTCGGGTGGAAGGGTCAATGTGAATCCGATTGGCGAGCCTTGCGTGACCGCGGACTCTATAAAAAAACTGATACCCCGCGCGCTGACGTCGCGAATCTGCGCCGCCAAAGTAGCATTGTCATGATCGACCGTAACTGGTACCCGAAGCGGAAAACGTCGTGCACCCCTCTTTTCTTGCTGGGGTTCGGCCATGAGTCCTCCAAGTGGCGTCAACTACAGTCTGGATTGACAGCATGAGAATGCTCCGCGCCAAGCGCCTCGGTCAATACCACCGTTGGGTCACCTAGTGGCCCTTTCAGGCGATAGCGACCGCGGTCCGTAGTCGGCTCTCAGTGGTCAGTGGTCGGTGGTCAGGAGTTGGGAGTCAGTGGTTTGGTGTCACTGGTCACTGATCATTGACTTCTTCTGGTGTAATCTGTTAACAGGAGTTCCCTGCGTGATTTTCGTACTCGACAACTACGATTCATTCACCTACAACCTGGTTCAGTACATCGGCGAACTGGGAGCCGAGGTTGAAGTTCGCCGCAATGATCAGGTGACGGTTGTCGAGGTCGAGAAGATGCGACCAGAACGCATCGTCATTTCTCCCGGGCCCTGCACGCCGCATGAAGCGGGTATCAGCATCGACCTGATCCGCCATTTCACCGGGAAGATTCCGGTACTCGGCGTCTGCCTCGGACATCAGGCCATCGGCGAAGCCTTTGGCGGGCGGGTCGTCCGCGCTCCACATCTCATGCACGGCAAAACCAGCCCGGTCATGCATGACAACCGAACCGTTTTTCAGGGCCTCCCCATGCCCATGACCGCCACCCGCTACCACTCGCTGATCGTCGAGCAAAAAGACCTGCCGTCGGAACTCGAGGTCAGCGCCTGGACCACCGAAAAAGACGGCTCCCGGACCATCATGGGCCTGCGTCATCGACGCTACCCAGTCGAGGGCGTCCAATTCCATCCTGAGAGCGTATTGACTGAGGCGGGGAAAAAACTGGTCGCAAATTTCCTGCGTCAGTGAGCAGTGGCTAGTGGTCACTCACTGCCCCGCGCCATTTCGACCGCCCGCAGCACCGCCTGCGCCTTATTCATCGACTCCTGGAATTCACTGGCCGGATCGGAATCGGCGACTATGCCTCCTCCTGCCTGCAGGTATGCCTTCTTGCCCTGCATCAGCAGCGTGCGAATACCGATGCACGAATCGAGATTCCCCGCGAAGTCCGCATAGAGAACCGATCCGCCATAAACGCCGCGGCGTGTGGGTTCCAACTCTTCAATGATCTGCATGGCACGCACCTTCGGCGCGCCGCTGAGCGTGCCGGCAGGAAAGCAAGCGGCAAAGGCATCCAGCGCGCCGAGATCCTTGCGCAGCGTGCCTTCCAGCGCCGACACCAGGTGCATCACGTGGGAGTAGCGCTCGACATACATCAGGTCTTTCACCTTGACTGAACCATACTCGCTCACACGTCCCAGGTCGTTGCGCCCGAGATCCACCAGCATCACATGTTCAGCGCGCTCTTTTTTGTCGTTGCGCACTTGTTGCTCGAGGAAGGCATCTTCGGCTTCGTCGCGGCCGCGGGGACGCGTGCCCGCGATCGGGCGGTACTCCAACTTTCGTCCCGTAACCCGAACCAACATCTCTGGAGATGACCCCAGAATGCGCGTCTCCTCCATCTGCAGGTAATAAAGGTAGGGCGATGGATTGACCTGGCGCAGGGCGCGGTACAGGTCGAACGGAGCAACCTCGGGAGTAAAGTCGAAGCGTTGCGAGTACACGACCTGGAAGATGTCGCCCGCGGCAATGTATTCCTTGCAGCGCTCCACGTTGCGCAGGTAGACCTCGCGCTCCGTGCCGGCGTGAACTTTAAGTTTGCGAGCCTTGACCTTTGCCGATTTCTGCCACTGCGCGGGACTCAGTCCCTCCGCGAGCTGCTTCTCCAGTGCCGCGATATCGCGCAACGCTCGGTCATACGCGCGACGCGGGCTCTCACGCCTCACGTCGGCAGCAGCGACGATGTGGATCTGGTGGCGCAGGTGATCGAACGCTAGCAGCCGATCAAAAAACATCAGCTCGGCATCGGGCAACAATAGGTCGTCTTTCGCATGCTCGCCGATTTTTTCCAGCTGCCGAATCACATCGTAGGCAAAGTATCCGACGGCTCCCGCCGTAAATGGAGGCAAGCCCGGAACCATAGCCGGCCGATGTTCACGCAGCAACTGCTTCACCACTTGAAAAATACTTTCTTCGACGATTTCACTGCGCCGTCCGCGCTTGATTTCCACCGTTCCGTGATGCGCTCTTACCCGCATATACGGACGTGCCCCCAGGAAGGTATAGCGCCCGATCTGCTCGCCGCGCTCCACCGATTCCAGCAAAAACGCATGCGGCTCTTTGTCGGCGATCGCCAGAAAGGCGGAGACCGGCGTGAGCAAGTCCGCGCTCACCGATTTCACTACCGGGACGAGCGTGGCCTCCCGTGCCAGCCGGGAAAATTGTTTATAGTCCGGTTGCAGCATGGTTGTGGAATCCAGAGCCGGTTGCAGCGCGCAACGATCAGCTTCGCGCGCCGAACTGGGGATTTTTATTATAGGGGAGACGGCGCAGGTCGCGGAATTCGGGAGCCGTCAAACGCATCAATTACGTGGCAAAGGCTTGTCCAATTCCGCCTTCAAGGTTTCGAATGCGCGCTTCTGATAGGGCTCCGCATCTTTGCGAGTGAAAACCGGAGTCACGGTCTCAACGTAACCTCGAGCAGTGTCGTAGTTGCGGCGGCGATAAGCAATCTCGGCCTGCTTCAAGGTCAGTCCCGCTCCCCAATCTCGATCGCCCGTCAATTGCGCCACGGCCGACACGTCGATCTGCTGCAAAAGAGCGCTCGCCTCGTCCACCTTACCCAAGCCAATCAGACACGCGGCCAACGTGTCCGCGACGCCGCCCGTGAGACCGGCGCGCGGGCCGAATGCTTTCACCGATGCCTCATACGACTTGCGCGCGTTCGGCTCACCTTCGCGATAACGTCCCGCGCGGCATTGCGCGAGAGCGGCATCCGACAGCGTCGCCACCGCGAAGAACGAAAGCGGACCTTGCTTTCGCACTGCCAGTTCATGAATCGCCAGATCGTCTCGTACGGCATCGTCCCAGAGTCCGAGGCTGCCCTCCGACTGCGCCCGCGTGCTTAACAACTGCATGGTGAGCTCATGGTCCGGCCCCAATCGCGATACAAACTCCGGATAAATCGCCGTCGCCTCCTGCACAGCTTCCGCATGTTTGTTTTGAATCATGAAAGCTTGTGCCAGGTTCAAGCGCACGCGCAAAACGTGCGGGCTGTCTGCGCCGGCAACTTGCGTAAACGCAACAATCAGATCACGGAATATCTGTTCCGCCTTGGCTCCATCGCCCATGCGGATGTAGGAGAACCCCAACCGCTGTTGGAACGTAAGCCGCGCGCTCTCGTCGAACTCAGGAAGAACCGACGCCCGATTCACAGCCTCCTGGAAATTTTCTGTCGCAGCTTTTGCATCGTTCGCGATGAGCGCGATCATGCCTTGCGCCGAATACTGCCAGACCCGCACATCCGGCCGCAGCTGTGGAATCCTGGAGATCAGCGCGTTTTGTTGTTCGAGGATCGACTTCGCCAGCGGGAGCGAGTCCTTCTGATAACTCCGCGCCTCCAGCGTGACCCGCTGCAACTGGACCACGATTGCATCTTGTGACAACTCACCATCCACTTGCCGAAAGAGCGCCGCGGCGCGGTCATACTCTAACCGTGCATCGGCATAGTCGGTGCGGTTGTCGAGGGCGCGGGCGATGGTCTGATGCAAACGCGCCGCCACCAGTGGCTCATCCTTGAATTTCCGATCGATGCCGGGGGAAGCCTGCTTCACCGCGTCCATCAGCGACTCGCTCGACTTGCCACTCACGAAAGGATTACCACGCCCCAGCAAGTCATCAGAGAGGAACCGGTTGATGGAACTCGCAATCGCGGTTTGACGGTTGGCATTGTCGCGTTCGTGGACTGCTCTGCGGTAAAGTACAAAGCTGACGCCGAGTCCGGCGGCCAAGGCGACCACGGCAAACACAACCCACGGCCTGCGCGCCCGCGTTTCAGACAATTTGCGCTCGGCAATCAGGGCCCGCTGTTTTGCCGCGTCCAACTGATCCCGTGCAGCCCGGCGTTGCTCCAGAGTAAGAAGCCGCTCGACAAGGTCCGCCGCACTGCTCAGTCGTTTGGCAGGATCGCCGCAGGCCGCGTCCGCAATATCTTCCCGCAGCAGCGGATCTTGAATCCCCGCTTCCCAGCCTGGAGCAATAGGTTTGCGAAAGTCGCCAATGGTCAACTGGTAGAGCAGAACTCCCAGCGCATAAACGTCCGCGCTGGCGCTGGGAGATTGGCCCGACAATACTTCCGGCGCCAGGTACATTAGAGTGCCCGTCATCGCCTGCATCTCAAGCGAGGTCGTCTGGGTAAAGCCGAGGTTCGTGATCCCCAAAGCCTGTAGCCGCGACGGATCAAACAACGATGCACTGCCAAAATCCGCCAGCTTGATTTGCCACTCAGAATTCCGTCCCGGCACAACCAGAACGTTCCCCGGCTTCAAGTCTTTGTGCAGTACTCCAATGTCATGTGCGGCCGCGACCGCCTTCGCCACATCCACGAACAATTGAAGACGAGTCTCGAACGGAATCTTGGAGAGGCCGCCTTGTGCCTCCGCCCACTCCGCCAGGTTCGAGCCGGAGTACTCGCTCTCCAGAAAAAAAGGAGACGTCTCGAAATTCCACTCCAAAATTCGCACAAACTCCGGCCGGTCGCCCAGGGTCTCCCGCAAAAAGCGAGAGACGGTAATCTCCCGTTTCAGGCCTTTCAGTCGCGCCCCATCGGCAGCAAACTTGAAGACCCTCTGCTCCTTGGTCTTGGGGTTTTCGGCCAGCCAGACCTCGCTCGATCCTGAAACGTCCATGGCACGGGCGAGCTTCCATTGATCCCGTCCGGGGACAGCATCCCCGACCTTGAATCCGAGTTCGGGCCCTGCCGGAGCAGCCACGGTCTTGCAATACACAGGCACCGCCAGCCGGTAGCCCACCCTCGGAACAGTGACGATCACCGGATGCTCTTCATCTCCCATAGCCTTCCGAAGCTTCGAGACGGCCGTCGCCAACGAAGCGTCCACGACCATCACATCAGGCCAAACCGACTCCAACAGCTCTTCCTTGGTCACGACCTCGCCTGCATGCAGGAGTAGTTGCAGCAGCAGGTCGAGGGGCTTCGCTTCCAGGTCCACGCGCCTTCCTTTGACCCGCAGCTCTCGCCCCAGTTCATCAAATTCGTAGTCTGTGAAGCGCCACAGGCGGCCGGAAGTTTCTGCCGCGACACCGGCAGGCCCTTTGTAATTCATAGAGTTAGCCAAGCTTTAGAGTTCTTAAGAAATCCGTCAGGACATTCAGTGGGGGATCGTACAGACTGTTTGCCCAACGGCCCCTGGTAAGCGGAAACATTGTGCCACGAACCAGTCCGCCGAGCACACAGATTTTGGGGATCCCTGATTGTTTTGTGGTTTGCCGGGGGCCACTTCGCTCCCGCGGCTGAGTCTTCAGCCGAAGCCTGTTCTGAGGAGAATTATCTATGAAGCACCGTGGAACCGTACTATCGCTGATTGGCTTGGCCCTGACTTTTTCTGTCACAGCCGCTAGTGCCCAGACCTACACCGTCCTGCACACCTATCCCGTCGGCTCCGGCGCCTACAGTGGCATTACCTTTCCGCAAGTGCTGTCGCAAGGCCGCGACGGCAACCTGTACGGCAGCGTCTCTAACAGCGGCGCTAAGGCCGTGGGATCGATCTTCAAAATGACGACCGCGGGAACGTTTACAGATATCTATGACTTTTGCCCTGGATCCACTTGCACCGACGGCGCCTACCCCCTTGGCGGTGTCACTCTCGGCTTTGACGGTAACCTGCATGGAACGACTCAAGGTGGGGGCAGCGCCAATGCGGGCACCGTCTTCAAGATCACCCCAGGGGGATCGTTGACCACGCAGCACAGCTTCGTCAACGGCACCGATGACAGCGTACCCGCTTATGCGACTCTGCAGGGACAGGACGGCAACACCTACGGAGTCTCCATCGGACAGTACAACGGCCAATACGGGGCGTTCTTCAAGGTCAGCAACTCCGGCGTGTTTACAACCTTGCATGATTTCGTCTACACGGATGGAGCCGATCCCAATCTTCCGACACAGAGCACCGACGGCAATTTCTATGGGACCGCCCTTCTCGGCGGCAGTAAGGGACTTGGCACGGTATACAAGATGACCCCTGCGGGGAAAACTACTGTCCTGCACAATTTCCTCGGCTTCCCCGACGACTGCACTTACCCAAGAGGAATTTTGGTTCAGGGAAGGGACGGCAACTTCTACGGGACAACCTATCAGGGAGGCTCCAACAATCAAGGGTGCGTCTTCAAGATCACTCCGACCGGAGTCTTTACGATCATTCATAGCTTCGTCTACAAATCCCCTTCGTTTGACGGGCAGCTTCCGTGGGCCGGACTCACGCTCGGGCCCGACGGCAACTTCTACGGAACCACTGCAAATGGCGGAAGCAAGAATGACGGAACGCTCTTCAAGATCACTCCTTCCGGCACGGAAACCGTTCTCTACAACTTCTGCGATCCCACTTGCAATGGCTACTTCCCGGCGACGCCCATGGTGCTCGGAACCGACGGCAACTTCTATGGCAACACGAATGGGAACTCGAATGGTGGCGCCGTCTTTTACCGGCTTAACATGAATTTCAGCCCGCTGGTCAACCTGGTGACTTGGGAAGGTAAGGTTGGGCAGACGGTTCAGATTCTGGGACAAGGCTTCACGGGAACGACCAAGGTTCTCTTCGGCTCGACTCCCGCGACTTTCAACAACTCTTCGGACACTTACATGACAGCTACTGTCCCGGCGGGAGCGACCACGGGAACGGTGACCGTGACCACGTTCACTAGCACCTACAAGAGCAACCGCTCGTTTCTGGTCATCCCGCAGATTACGAGCTTCAGTCCCACGAGTGTGACGGTGGGAAGTCTGTTGACCATCAACGGAGTCAGCCTTTCGCAGACCTCGAAAGTCACGATCGGCGGAAAGAACGCTACTTTCACCGTTAAGTCCGATTCGCAGGTGACGGCCACTGTGCCCGCAGGCGCAAAGACGGGCATGAAGGTCACGATCACGACTGCTGGAGGTGTCGGCAACAGCGTGGCAACACTTCCCATCCTGCCGTCGATCAGCAGCTTCAGCCCGACCAGCGGTCCGGTTGGAACATCGGTCGCGATCAAGGGCAACACCTTCACCGGCACAACCAAAGTGACGTTTGGTGGAGTCGCAGCGAGCAGCTACCAGGTGATCAACGATACTGAGGTGGATGCGCTTGTGCCGTCCGGGGCAGTAACTGGCAAGATCACGGTTACCACGAGCGCAGGCACGGCAACGAGCTCGACCAATTTCACAGTCACTCAATAAGCGTCACACTGTCGCAAATAAAACCCGAACGAACATCCATGGCCGTCCATTCCCCTGGGAGTGGGCGGCCATGTTACGCTAACGATCGTTTCATGGCGTCGTCCAAACGCTTCGAAGAATTCCGTCGCTAAGTCGCGAGAGCGCGTCCGGGAGTGCTCCCGCGTTCCGGAGCAACATCATGAGCGCTACATTAGCCGCCAGTCCTGCATCGGCCAGCACTGCGTCAAAGACCCGCATCGGATCGGTCGATGTTATCCGCGGCGCGGTCATGATCCTGATGGCGATCGATCACGTCCGTGTGTTCTCCGGCGTTCCGGCAGGCGGGCCGACCGCCGGAGTCTTCTTCACCAGATGGGTGACCCACTTCTGCGCGCCCGCGTTCATCTTTCTGGCGGGGACCAGCATCTTCCTCTATGCGCGCAGGCATGCCGACGTCTCGCGCTACTTGCTCATTCGCGGCGCTTGGCTCATCTTGCTTGAGTTCACCTTCCTCCGCGTTGCATGGACCTTTAACTTTGACTTCCGTCACTACGAGATGGCTGGCGTCATCTGGGTTATCGGCGTGTGCATGATCCTGATGGCTGGATTGGTGAAGCTGCCGCTCGCTGCAGTGGGGACGGTTGGCGTCGTGGTCATCGCTGGTCACAACCTGATGGATCCGCACATGCCAACCTTGCTCGCCGGTCTCGAACAGAATCCTCTCTCCGGCCTTTGGAAGATCATGTACGTAGGATTCTTTGCGGGGCCGATTCAGTTTGGCGCCGATGGGCCGAACCTGATCGTGCTCTATTCGATCATTCCGTGGATTGGGGTGATGGCGGCGGGCTACGCGTTCGGCTGGGTTCTGACCCTGGAGCCGCAACGACGAAGGCGGCTTTGCTTCGCGATCGGACTTTCGGCGATCGGCCTCTTCCTCGTGCTGCGAGGGTTAAACCTGTACGGAGATCCACGGCCGTGGCATATTTCTGTGTCGGGCCGGAACGGCGCACCGCCGATGCCTGCGCTGTTCTCGTTCCTGAACACAACGAAGTATCCGGCGTCGCTTGATTTCCTGTTGATGACGCTGGGACCGGTCATCGCGCTGATGCCGCTGCTCGAAGGACTCAACGGCGCGATCGCCCGCTCGATCAAGCTGTTTGGGCGCGTGCCCTTCTTCTTTTATATGCTGCACATTCCCTTGATCCACGCGCTCGCGCTGCTGGTATCTAAGATTCGACTCGGGTATGTCAGTCCCTGGCTGTTTGCGAACCATCCGATGGGCAATCCCGAACCGCCGGATGGTTACGTTTGGAGCCTTCCTCTTCTTTATCTGGTTTGGGCAATCACCATTGTGCTGCTCTATTTCGTCTGCCGGTGGTTTGCCGCTTTCAAGGCCAGGAGAAGCGACTGGTGGCTGCAGTACATCTAGTCGCGGGAAATCGGCGGACACGATGCGGAGGCTACGATGATGTGTTCGGTCTTTGTCGGCACGAGCCTCGATGGATTCATTGCGCGCCCCAATGGCGACTTCGACTTCCTGCCCGAGGGAGGCGGCGAACCGCACGGGTACGAGGAGTTCCTGGCGAGCGTCGATGCCATCGTTCTGGGCCGCAACACCTTCGAGAAGGTGTTGACCCTCGGACCCTGGCCGTATGGCAAGAAGCGCGTGGTAGTCCTGAGCCATCGGCCCATCGACTTGTCGGCAGCCTCCGGAGGCGTGGTGGAGCACATGGCAGGCACTCCGGCTGAGATTGTTTCGCGCCTTGCTGCAAGCGGCGCCCAGCACCTGTACATCGACGGCGGAGTTACGATCCAAGAGTTCCTGCGCGCCGGGCTCATTCAACACCTCACAATTACTCGCGTGCCGGTGCTGATTGGAAACGGCATTCCTCTTTTCGGAACTCTGGCACAAGACATGCATCTGCGTCATGTGCAGACCAGGCAGTATGCGAGCGGACTGGTCAGCAGCGAGTATCTCGTGGTTGCCGCTTAGCCTCTCAGCCTCCTGGTTACGGGTTTCCGGCCGGAGGGATTCGTCGGTGTACGACAATTCCCTTCCCGTGCGCCGACGCTTGGAAACTTTAGTCACTTGTTACCCTCTGAACAAGCTCTAGAATCGAAGATATCCCAAGTAATATGAGTGTTTTGGGCGTCCGGAAAATTTGAGCACAGGTCCGCAGCCGGAAGAACACACCGGAGACGAGCCAGTCCTCCAATTTGAAGGGATGAGTTTCGCGATCGAACTTTATTTGGTGAGCGGCAGCTGAGTTTATGCGAGTCAAGTTTTGGGGCGTACGTGGGTCCACGCCCACTCCACAGACCGAGAACCTGCGCTACGGAGGGAATACCTCGTGCGTCGAGGTGCGTCTGGGAGATCAGATCTACATCTTCGATTGCGGCACTGGATTCCGCGTGCTGGGGCGTGAGTTGAAAAACGAGTTTGGTGACCGCCCGTTTGCCGCGCATGTTTTCGTCTCGCACTTCCATTGGGACCACATTCAGGGCATGCCGTTCTTTCGCCCGCTGTATGAAAATCAGAACAGTCAGCTGGTGTTTCATTCGTCGAGTCGCACGCGCAGCCTGGAGCAGGTGATGGCCGAGCAGATGGCTTCGCCCTACTTCCCGGTCGACCTGGCTCAGATGAAGGCGAAGCTCGACTTCTACAACATCGACAACGGATGCCTGCCCATGCAAGACGGAACGCGTATCAAGACTGCGTGGCTGAATCATCCGCAGGGCTGCATGGGGTTCCGGCTGGAGACCAAAGAAGGTGTGCTGGTTTATGCCACCGACAATGAGCCCGGCGATCCGGACTTCGATAAGGGTGTGCGCAAGCTGGCCGAAGGCGCCGACATTCTGATTTACGACGCGCAATACCTTCCTGAAGAGTACGAGGCGCGACGGCGCGGCTGGGGACACAGTCACTGGCGCGAGGCCGTCAATGTAGTCATGGAAAGCGGCGCGAAAGAACTGATTCTTTATCATCACGACCCGGACCACTCTGACACCATCGTCGACAAGGTAGTCGCCGACGCGCGCAACTACTATCCCAAGGTTCGCGGTGCGGCCGAGGGGATGGAGATCGAGTTGTAAACGACCCCTCCCTACATTTTTTCTTCTCTGTTTTTCTAAAATCCTCATTCTGAAAGACTTACCTGTGTGGGATCGGACTTTATCCGGGCAAAATATTGAAGCTAAATGGGTTAGAGGTAAAATATTGGGGAATAAGGACTTAGTTCGGGCCTCATGGCCGGTTTGGCAGCTAGCCTCTACATATTTTTTTCTTCGGTTCCCTAAAATATTCATTCTGAAAGACTTGCTGAGGGGGTATCGGGAGGAGTTCGCACAAAATCTTGACCCATAATGACTTATAGGTAAAATATTCCAGAATAAGGACTTAGGTTGGGCATCGGAGCTGCTCGGTTTATGAGTAGTACGGAATCGGTTAGGAGAGCACGTGCGCATGTAACGAGCGTGCGCTTTCTGAAATTCTCAGTAAAGGTTGTTCGTCACAAGAACGGGATTTATTTTGGGGAAGGCTGTGGAAAAAGAAATATTGAGGGGTGGTTCCTACTATTCCTTGCCCGTTCGTGTCGGCGTTCCTGGTGCCATCCGTCGAAAACCGCGACGAATGGGGGCAAAGAGCGAGAGACAGGGAATTTGAAAGTACATTTCTCAAGAGATCTCCGGTGTAACTAGGAGGGAGGGTGAACGGGTTGCGGGAACCGGTTCGTCTGAAAACGCGCCCGAACTATACGTCAAGTTTTTGAGACCGTGCAGCGCTTTTTTGGCTGGGCTGGCCCGCGTTCGATCCACCGACCTGCGCAAAAGCGGCCTTGCCCCCGCATCGCTAACGACAACAGAAACCGATTCGAAGGTCAAAAGCCTTCAAGTAGCCAAACATTTCCATCCCAAGCCGTGACCCCGAAGGCTAAGTACACAAAACTCAAGTTTGTAACTCCAGCAGTGGGGCCAGTTAGTCGAAGGACAAAGATGTCACCTTTATGTCACCTTGCAGCCATTGCGGCAAAAAGCGTACATCGTAGAAGGTGGCATAAATTCGCGGCTGGGAGTCGATACCGTTATGCGCGACTACTGGGACGTTGTGGGAGCCCTTTGGGATGTCATCGACATCTACGAAGGTCCGGCGATCTTTCGGAAGACTTATAACTCAGTTCCAAGGGAGGCAGGGCTGATGTTTGCCGCCCACTATTGCCAGTCTGAAGTTTGCAGTGGTGGCTTCGAGCAACTCTTCTGGGATCCTACCGGGGTGTTGGCACCTGAGGCGGTCCGAGGGATTTCGAGAGATTGGGTTATCCCAAGTCGCTTCGATTATAGAGTCGGCGATGAACGTGCTTGGGCCACCGTATCCGCGTGAGCGGGATGAGCGAAAATCGCGCCTGTCGGAGGTTCCGGAAGGTGCTTTCGATACTCTGGACGAGACCTTTTTTGCTCTCGTCAAATCAGAGCAGGGCGGCTTTAGGGCTGCGGCCAACCGTTACCTCGAACGAATGGGCCAGTCGCCTCCAAATTACATCAGAGCCCAGGGACATATGGGGCGATCCCTCCATTCCGACTAGACTATAGAAGTGCGGTCCGGCTGCTAAGCTCAGCAAAACTGTCAGCTATGTCAGTCATTGTGCTGCCGGTGGCCGGCCGTTTTGATCTCTCTTGCGTTAGCACCGCCGTGGGTACGCGTCCATCGCGCAGTTTGCGAGCGGGAGGTTTGCGCGATGGGGATCCATCGGAGAGGCCCTCTCTGTCGTCCCTCCGAGACTTGGTTCCCCAGGTAGCAGGCTGACCTCTAACGGACGTCCCGGGCTCGCCGCTCCGCGGCTGGGGCGTGCGATTTTTGTAGCCTTCTTCGAACCTTGATTTCTACGCGTCTTCTATGGGCGTCTTCGAACCTTGAGTCGAAGGGGGCGGAAGATCGACAGACCGGACGCAGCTGATATCAGAGAGAACTTTCCTACGGGCTATTTCTTTGCCAGGTATTTTCCTACGAGGGTGGAACAGGCTCCGACGAAATCCTGTTCGGCGCGATCGAAGGTGTTGGCGAAATAGCTTTCGATGTCGAGTTCAGCCGCGAGTTTGCCCTTCACGAAAATGGGGACGACGATTTCACTGTTCACCATCGAGGAGCCGGCGAGGTAACGCGGATCTTTATTAACATCGTGCACCACGATGGTCTGCCCGGTGGTGGCAGCGGCGCCACAGAGTCCGGTGTCGAGGGGAATGCGGGCGTTGGGGGTAAAGCTGCCGACGAAAGGGCCGACGAGCAAAACGCGAGAGTCTGAGGGGTCGATGAGATAAAAGCCCACCCAGTTGTAGCGCGCCATCTTCTCGTGCAGGCGACGCGCAATGTGGTCCATGAGGGAGTCGGCCGTGGAAGCGGTCTTGGCGAAGTCCTGAAATTCCTGAAGGAGTTGTTGGTGCGCAGGGGTCATGTTGTCTCGTGCAAGCACTAGTCTATCGGACGGCGGCGACGCCGAGTCTTGGCTTGGTTCAGCATGGAACCACCGATCGTACCGGGCTTCGGCTTGCTTCCCGGCCATTGGGGCTCATATACTCGGAACGTTTGCCCGCCTCGATCGGGAACGGTCCCGGCGGCGGCCAGTATTTCGCTGCGAATCCTGACCTGCAATCATTCCGGAGACCACTTCTATGACGACGATAGCGACGCCCCCGCACGTGGACAAAGAGAGCAATCCATGGGAATCGCAGCGGGCGCGTTTCGACCTAGCTGCCCAGAAACTCAATCTTGACGAGGGCCTGTGGCGGGTACTGCGTTATCCGAACCGGGAGCTCACGGTATATATCCCGGTGCAGATGGACGACGGGCACCTTGAGGTGTTCACCGGCTTCCGGGTACAGCATTCGATTGCGCGCGGTCCGGCCAAGGGCGGCATTCGCTACGCTCCCGACGTCACGCTCGATGAAGTTCGGGCGCTGGCCAGCTGGATGACGTGGAAGTGCGCGGTCGTGAACATTCCTTTCGGTGGGGCGAAGGGCGGCGTGATTTGCGATCCGCACAAGATGTCGATGGGCGAAGTCGAGCGCATGACGCGGCGCTACACGTCGGAGCTGATCGAATTCATCGGACCGGAAAAAGATGTTCCCGCTCCCGACGTGAACACCAACGAACAAATCATGGCGTGGATGATGGATACGTACTCCATGCACATGCGGCAGACGGTGACCGCAGTGGTGACGGGCAAGCCGATCAATATTGGCGGATCGCGCGGGCGGCGCGAGGCCACCGGGCGCGGCGTGATGATCGTGTGTGATGAAGCCTGCCAGAAGCTGGGGCTGGATCGCGAGCGTACTCGCGTCATCGTGCAGGGATTTGGCAACGTGGGCTCCAATGCCGCGCTGCTGATGCATGCAGCGGGATATAAAGTGATTGGCATTGCCGAGGTAGGCGGAGGGCTGCACAACAAGAACGGGATCGACCTGAAGGCGCTGGCCGATTTCCGGCAGAAGAATGGGACGGTGCACGGATTCCCGGGCGCAGAGAAAGCTGAGACTGCCGACCTGCTGGTGGAAGATTGCGAGATTTTGATTCCGGCAGCGACGGAGAACGTGATCACCAGCCGCAACGCAGACCGCGTGAAGTGCCGCATTCTTGCGGAAGGCGCGAATGGGCCGACGACCTCGGCGGCGGATGACATTCTCACGGACAAGGGCGTGTTTGTGATTCCCGACATTCTGGCGAATGCCGGCGGCGTGACCACTTCGTATTTCGAATGGGTGCAGGATCGCCAAGGCTACTTCTGGAAAGAGTCGGTGGTGAACGAGCAACTGGATGCCATTATGAAGTCGTCCTTCGAAGATGTGGTTCGCTATGCCGAGACGCATCACGTGAACAATCGCATCGCCGCATATATGCTGGCGATCGACCGCGTGGCGTATACCATTCGCCAGCGCGGCATCTATGCGTAAAGCGAGTTTGGAGAATTTTGGCCTCCACTCCGGTGGAGGCCATTCTGTTTTCGGGCTTGACCCGTCTGGCGGGCTTTGCCATCATGGCTGATCATAGGTGGCACTCTGTTCCCCGGGCGCATGCTCACGCGCCGCTGGACACTCTGGTCAAATCGCGCGTTTGGCTCAGCCGCGAACTGCAGACTCTTAGGAGAGACTCCCGTGAACAGAAACAACGCACGATATGCATGGTGGGCGGCCGTTTGCCTATTTCTTGCACTCTCCGTCGCCGCGTCGTGGGCGCAATGCCAGACCGGTTCGACGAGCGATCAGACATCCTCCACAACCACGAAGAAGTCGAAGAAGAGTAAGAAGGCCGACGCCGCTTCTGCTGACGCTTCGTCTACCGGCACGGCAGATTCGACCACGACCAAGAAATCAGGCAAGAGCAAGAAAGCCGACGCCGCTTCTGCTGACGCTTCGTCTACCGGCACGGCAGACTCGACCACCACCAAGAAATCAAGCAAGAGCAAGAAAGCGGACGCGGCTTCCGCTGATGCTTCGTCTACCGCGGCAGCGGACTCGACGACTCCCAAGAAATCGAGTAGGAGCAAGAAAGCGGACGCGGCTTCCGGCGACGCTTCGCCCGCAACTGCGGCAGATTCGACGCCAGCCCCGAAGTCCAGAAGCAAGAAGGCCGACTCCTCGACGGGGGCGACCACAGCTTCTTCCAATGGCACGGCGAGCGCGCCGGCGAGCAACCCGGTTCCCGCAACAAAACCGACGCCAGCGACTGCGCCCGCAGCAACTCCAAGTTCGAAGAGTGTGGCGGCATCTTCGTCTGCGCCAGCGAACAAATCGGCTTCCAAGCCTCCTGCGTATACGGCGTCAGATTCGGACATTGCCTCCGCCAAATCCTCAGGCAAGGTCTGGGTCAACACCGACAGCGGTGTCTATCACAAAGGTGGACGTTGGTACGGCAAAACCAAGACAGGGAAATTTATGACCGAGGATGAAGCCAAAGCCGCGGGCTACAAAGCATCGCAGAGCGACTAATCATTTCTTAAGGAGAACCCATGAACCGCAAGAACCTGCTCACACGTATTCTGCTCACCGTGGTTGCTCTCTCGCTGATGGCCGGCCTGAGCGCGGCGCAAGAGGGGGCGAAAACCAGCACCAAGGCTTCATCCACGATGGCCGCAAGTGGCGACCTGCTCGACATCAACAGCGCTACGAAAGATCAACTGGATGCACTTCCTGGCATCGGGGCGGCATACTCACAGAAGATTATCGACGGCCGTCCCTACCGGGCGAAGACGGACTTGGTGAAGAAAAAAGTCATTCCCCAAGCCACCTACAACAAGATCAAGGACATGATCATCGCCAAGCAGAAGTAATCGAGGGAGGGCCGTCACTCGCTTGCCGGCCCTCTGTTCGCTCGATCCGAACGGCCACGTCGCGTTCTCCAACTTCCGTGTTTTTCCTTTTATTGCGTTCCCTCTTCCCGTGGCGCATAATCAAAACTGGATTCCGGGCCGCCCTCCGGACCATCCCAGTCCAGTGAACCTGCCCAACTCCATCACGCTCATCCGAATCTTCAGCATTCCCTTGCTGATGTGGATCCTTTCCAGCGGCCGCTTCAGCAGCGTGAACGGGGAGAAGGAATTGCTGGCCTCGGCCATCTTTATTGCCGCTTCCATGACCGATGGAATTGACGGCTATCTCGCTCGCAAGCGCGGGCAAATCACCACCATGGGCATTTTGCTCGACCCGCTGGCCGACAAGCTCCTGATTGCGGCGGCGTTCATCACCCTCGTGCAGTTGAGTCCCAGCCTAGTGCCCGCGTGGATTGCCGTGATCGTGATTGGGCGGGAGTTCCTGGTGACGGGGCTGCGGTCGATTGCCGCGTCGGAAGGCTTCACCGTGGAAGCCAGCGAACTCGGCAAGTTCAAAATGGTAGTGCAGATCGTTTCGGTGGTGGCGGTCATTCTGGATCATCGCTGGAAAGAATGGCCGATTTATGGCCACTACTTTTTCCCGGTGCACTGGATTGCGTATCTCGCAATCTGGTTTATGGTGTGTGTATCTCTGGTATCGGCCATCGATTACTTCGTCGCATTCTGGTCAAAGATCGATCAGCGCGGGGTGAAGCGCCGCCGCCGCGCGTTCATCCTGAGCCGGCGCAGAAAGCCCGTCCCGCCCCCGGCGGACCGCGATGTCGCTGCCTCCACCTAGTTCCGTCACCATGGAATCTGGCCAGTTCTCCCTCGGAGAATTCTCACCGGACGAGCGCAGGTTGCTGCTTGGTCTGGCGCACGAAGCCATTCTATCGACGCTCGAACGCCGCGAGATTCGACTGGATCCGCCCACCGATCATCTCAACCAGCCTCGCGGCGCATTCACAACCCTTTACCTGCACGGCGAACTGCGGGGATGCGTGGGTTACGTACTGCCCGTGAGCCCAGTGTATCGCGCAGTCGCGGACACCGCGCGGGCGGCCGCGTTCGAAGACACCCGATTCGAGCCAGTCACGCTGCCCGAGGCTCGCGAACTTAAAATTGAACTCAGCATTTTGTCGCCGCCGCGGCCGATCGACGCCGAAGAGGTCGAGATTGGCCGCCACGGACTGCTCGTTAGCATGAACGGACGCCGCGGCTTGCTGCTGCCGCAGGTGCCGGTCGAGCATCACTGGGATCGCGTTACCTTTCTGGAACAAACGTGCCGCAAGGCCGGACTGCCGTTGGATGCGTGGCAGAAGGGTGCGAGCATTGAAGCGTTCACCGCCGAGATTTTCGGCGAGAAGAGCGGCGCGTAGGCGGGGAAGGCTTGTGCAAGTCTAGTGGGACCTGCGCTCAGCAGGATGCATCGTCATCGGCTATGCATCCTTGGTAATTTCTATTGCGACGCAGGCTTGTCTGTGCTGATCCGAGTGAACTGCAACGGCTTTTCAAATCCTTTGCAATAAATCAGAAGATACGGATCCTTCCACTCGAAACGCTCTGCGGCCTGAAGGGCTTCCAGGTATTTTGCCTCTTGATTCATCGCGGGCTCGGGGCAGGCCATTCTTGTCGAACCCAGGGGACCCAATTTGATGGCGTCGCCTTTGATCTCCGCCGTGCCGAAGAACCGATTGCACGAGCCCTTGCCGGCGATCTTTCCCTCTTCCCGGAAAGCGAGCGTCGCTTGCACGCTATCGAGGGCATCGATTCCTGTGAGGTTTTTCAGGAGCCACTCACTGTCGGAGAGACTGAAGGAAGCTGCGGGCGCGGGTGCGGCGGAAGTTTTGACTTGTTTGATCGAGGAGACGTCGAGAACTGGTTGCTCGCCCGTCTCCACTCCTTGATGATGCGTGATCGTGCCGGTTACCGTCACGTGCTTGTTTTGCAGTTTTTCAAGGTTTGCAATTTTGCGATAGCGGATCTGAATCGAACTCACCTGCTTTCCGTCGACAGTGGTGGCTGAGTCGAGATCAACAGTCCAACCGGTGGTTTCCGCTCCGATGGCCATGGCGCGGCCGAGGGTTCCGGTCACAGTGATTGGTTGCTCCGGGGACTGGGCCTGCAAAGACACGCTCACAAGCGCCAGAATCAGGCTGATGCCGAGTCGCGCGATACGCATTTCAGTCCTCCTCAGTCGTGGTCCGCGTGATTCCAGAAAATGCTAACGGGTTTGAGGATGTTGGAGGTAGTACCGCAGCAAAACTTTTCGGCTGCATTGATCCGCGACCACAGTAATCGTCCCATGAACACACCGATCGATCTGGCGACGATTCGCATGATGTCAACGACTAGATTCGTTGATGTGTCTACATATTAGGACATTCCGCAAGGAAGCTTGAGGACTTTTTCCCACCGACGCTACGGTTAATTACTGACAGCCGTTGTGGGCCGCGGTTCCCTCTATCACAGTGAGGTAATCGATTCCCAGTTTCACGGAGAGGCGCACATGCTGAATTATGTCGAAAATGGGATGCCGCGAATATTGGGTTGTCCGGACCGCGTTGACGCATTCTACGACAGCCTTCACGTTGCCGACGACGAACGACTCCACGCGATCGGAGTGAACGCACAGTGTACCCGCCAGAGCTGCACGCGTTTTCCGCGCCCGTTTCGCCCAAGAACCGGCGGCGAATGAGATTGGCAGCGCATCTCGCGCGATCGCCGGCGCATCGCTACTAGGCTACGCTGACCTTTCGCGCCGCCGCCTTAGTCTCAGAACTCAAAGCGCAACGCAAACTGCATGAAGCGCGGGGTGGTAAGCGTCGAAAGATATTTGCCGAACTGCGTCGGGTCGTACGAGAGCGAAGGTTGAGCGCCGCGCACGTCGTAGCGTACCGAGTTGAAAGCATTGAACGCCTGCCAACTGAACTCCAGACGCCGCTGCTCGCCGAGAGAGAAATTCTTGCTTACTCCGGTATCGACATTGAACATGCCGTCACCGATGACGTTGTTGCGGACTCCGGATTCTCCGGGCCACTCAGGGCGGAACGCGGCTTCGGCTGCCACCGGATCAGAGAAAATGTTCGGGCCAATGTCGACGCCATTCACAATGGCGTGCTTGGTGTTGGTCACCTTCGGAGGCGCACCGTTCGGCATGGCGTCGCCCTCGATGTTCCAGTTGGTTGCCCAGGTGAAGCCGTTGTCGATAGTGATGGGGAAGCCGCTGGTCCAGCGGAAGATGCCGGAAACGTGCCATCCGCCGATTAAGGCGTTGAGTAATGGGCCTGCGCCTCCCGCCAGTTTCTGCCCGGTGCCGAAGGGTAAGAGGTAAACCAGGTTTGCGTTGACCTGGTGGAAGGCGTTGAAATCGGAGAGTCCACGCAGAGAGAGCGGATCCCAGGAATTGATGACAATCCCGCCGCCGTTCAAATCGTTACCCGTGCCGCCGGTTCCTTCATAAGGGCCTACGCGTTCGGCGGCCGAGGCCTCGTCGAACGATTTCGAAAATGTGTAGTTAAATTGCCCTTGCAGGTTGGCGCCCCAGCGCGCATTGTAGGTTACCTGCAGCGCGTTGTAGTCGGAGGTGCCGATGTTGCGCCACGAGTAGAGCGAACTGAACTGGTCGTGGAAGAAGGTGTAGGGACCGAACTTGCTGTTCGGGAGCGCGGGGTCCAGTCCAGTAATGGAGTCGGGCAAATCCATTTGGAATAGAGAGAAGGTTTCGTTATGCGGGAAGCAGTTCCAAAGTTCGTAGATGTTTTGCGTGGCTGAGGGGTTTCCTGGTAACGGGCCCGGGGCGCAATTGTCGCCACTCGGGTTGGATGCGGACTGGTTGTTTAGCCCTATGGCGTTTTGGACGGCAGCGCCAGCCCAGGCAGGAAAGATATTCTCGAAAAATGGGACGGGCTGAACCTGATTGACATCTGTGCCGGAGGCAGCGGCTTTGGAAAGCACGGTGGCTGCCTGGAAATATTTCGTGTGGCTGGCAGGATCGGTCATGTCAGTCGGCATGGCAAGATCGACCTGCAAGGGCAGACGACGGCCGACGCTGCCCACATATGCAATTTGCAGCGACGACCGCGACGAGAGTTGGCGCGCGATGGAGAAATTGAAGACGTGCGTGTATGGCGTCTTCATATTCTGGTCGAGACCCCAGTTGATGGCGAACGTGGTATTTCCCGGAGTGTACGGGAATCCGCCAGTGGGCGCGGGACCGAACAGGCATCCCGGATCATTGATGGACGCACACGGAGGAGGCAAGCAGGATTGGCCTGAGGTTCCCGGAGTGAGGCATGTGAAACGTGGAGCGTTCCCAGGAGAAACCACACCTGCAGGATTGCCGAGAATGGTAGAAAGGCCGAACGAGCCGTTCTGGTCAAAGCTGTTAACGATGGGAATGCCGAAGTGGTCGTACATGATGCTGTATCCACCCCGCACTGAGAATTGATCTCTCTTGCCCAAAATTTTTGAGACCCATCCCTCGCCGGTGTCGGGAGACCAAGCCACGGCAATGCGCGGAGAGAAATTCTTGCGGTCCCAATTCCACAGGCCGGGGCCGTGGTTTTTGGGGCCGCCGAGGATGAACGAAATCTCGCCGGCGTTGTTCGCTGGTTCGCCCGATGCGGCTAATGAACCCGTCTTGTTGAACCAGTCAGCAGCATTTTGATTGGTGCAACCGCCGCTGGCAGCCTGCACGCAAGGTGCGACCTGGTATCCGTTGGTTTCGTACGGGGGAGCTTCGAGCACCCAGCGAAGGCCATAGGTGACGGTCAAACGAGGGGTGGCCCGCCAGGTATCCTGCCCGTAGAACTCGTAATCGTTGACAGCGTACTTGCGATTGATGGGCGCACCCTGAGGCAGCGCGCTGCCGTCGCGCGCGAAGTTATAGTGGCCGTCACCCTCGGGAAAAATTCCCATCGCGATGGTAGCCGCGCTGTCGTAGTTGGGACCGAAGTTGCCATTCACCGCCGGATAGCCGTTGTTGGCGGGATCCAGCGGGCTGGAAGTACCAGCGATTCCGCCGGTGTTGAGATAGACCGCATTGGTGCGGACATCAGAAAAGGAATTCGCGTAGCTAGTGTGGTTGTTGCGGATGAAGAATAAATCGGTGCCGAATTCAAAAGTGTGATTCTTGTGCGTCCAGTTCAAGGTTTCGGTGAACTGGTTCACGGGCACGATGGGAATGATCGATCGGGTGAAAGGCACCAGGCTGTCAATTCCGTCGAGAAGAACCGCGGGGTCCTGCGATACTCCTTCATTGTTTCCTCCCTGACGGACGAAGCCCCAGCGAAAATCATTGATCAGCCGCGGGTTGATAAGCGAGGTGAGACCGATGGTAAGACCCTTGCTGTCGTCGAGCAAAGTTGTGCTCGCGCTCTGACCAGGGAATTGTTGTTGTCCAGGCTGCTTGAAGTTCTGCGCCTCTCCGCGTGCGAACAGCGTTTGCGAACCGTTCGACGTGATGTGGTAATCGAGGCGCGCGATGTAGGTGTTGAAGCTGGAATCGGCGTTCGAAGAGAAACGATAGCCAAGTGTGTTGGAGCCGTCGCCTGCGTTCTCGTTGGCGCCCGGATACTGCTGCAGAAGGCTCATCACCGCCGGACTGATGCCGATATGCAACGGGTCCATCGCCTTGATTTGGTCAGGGCCCAGCGCATAGTAGCCGGGTTGCACGCCGCTCACTCCGTTGACCGTGCCGCCGGGACATTGTGTCGGATCATCGCACAAGTACACGAGATTGCCGGCACGCAGAGTCGCGCTCGGGACTATTCGCAATACGCTGGTGCCCTGGGCGTCTCGACGTCCTTCATAGTTGGCGAAGAAGAAGAGCCGGTTCTTCATGACCGGCCCTCCCACCGTAGCGCCAAAAACATTGCGCAAGAGCTTAGGCGCCTTGTTGGCTTCGCCACTGGTTAGCTGCGCATTTTTCAGGAACGGGTCATTGGCGCTGAAAACCGTGTTTCGGTTGTATTCATAGACTGAGCCGTGAAAATTGTTGGTGCCGCTCTTGGTCGCGAGCGCGACCTGAGCGCCGCTGGAATAGCCGGAGTCGGCGTTGGCGTTGGCGGTGGTGACCCGGAATTCCTGCACCGAATCGGGCGGCACATTCAGGACGCTGGTGAATGCGTATCCATTGTTCTGATCGTTGACGCCAATGCCGTCGAGCGTCACGTTGGATTGATCGCTGCGCATGCCGTTGACAGCGCCGCTGCGGGTGTCCTTCGATTCATCCAGTTGATTGCCCAGGTATGCCACGCCGGGCTGCAGGCTTAGCAACTGAACCACGTTGCGGTCGGCGATGGGCAGCTCCGCGATTTGATTTTGCTCGACCGTGTTGCCGAGCGAGGCGTCGGTGCGATTGATGAGCGGCGCTTCGGCCTCGACGTTCACCGTGGTCGCTACGCCGGCAACGTGAAATTGAATATTTACGGTGGAGGGTGTTTTGACGATAAGAGTAACTTTGGGCGCAACGTAGGCCGCGAAGCCTGTCGCTGTGGCGTCCAGTCGATAGTTGCCGGGAGGCACTTCCAGGAACTGATATAACCCTGCTTCGTTGCTGGTGGTTGACCGCTGCAGTCCGGTTGCGGCGTCGGTCAAAGTAATTTTCGCGCCCGAAACTTTCGCGCCCGTCGAATCAGCGACGCTGCCATTCAGCTGGCTGGTGGATTGTGCCGTGGCCAATGTCGCGAAGATCGCCAGCACCGCGAACATCCAGATCGCACGTGTTGCTGGCTGCGCACATCGACGACCAAGCTGATGGTTCCGTTCGCACTGCCCGCTGCTGGTTTGCTGATGGATTCGCGTCATTGAAATAGTCTCCCGGGAAAAGGCAACGCCGCTCGAGAACACGTGAAAGGATCAGGGGTGTGCTCTCTGCCCGCGCCCGCATGCGCCTTTTCGAATTTCTTGTGGTGATTCAGGGGCGCCTGCTACCGCCCAAGTGGCGGGGATTATACCCGAAGAGGAGATCAGGGTTCATGCACAAAAATCGAATCGCTCAAACCATGTTTTTTGTTGAGTCGAAGGAACGCGAAGGGTGGAAGTGAGGAACTACGATCAGCGATTTTTCTGCCCCGTCCAGTTCGTGAGCAACGTGACCGGGGGTGCAGAGCCGGGAAGCAAGGAGTTGATGATGAAGCGGCCATCGGGCGCCACATCGTATTGTCGGGTCACAAAATTAGAAGCGACGATGCGGGTCTGGAAGAGAGTACGCGGTGCGCTAATACTGTGACGGCTACCGTCGAAGCTCACGGCCATCATTTTCTTGTCTGGGGCGATGAAGAAAATCTGCTTGCCATCTCGGCTCCATGTCCCCTGCGCCCCACCATTGCTCGAAATCTGGATTCGCGCACCGGGTCCAGGAAACGGCTCCAGGTACACATCCGGGCGAAAAGGGTGGCCAGAACTGAAGGTATAGATCAACCAATGGCCGTCGGGCGAAAGCCGCGGCTCTGCCCCGGGATGCATTCGCGTCGTCTTCAGATCAGGAAGCGAGAGTGTCATCAAACGCGGACGACCGCTGCCAAATTCGGAGAATATCAGGAGATCTGGAAGCGTGTAGTCAACTTGCCGGACTCGCGGTCCCTTCCAGAGGACTTCCGGGGGATCCGCGCGATCCAAGGCAATCTGGTAAATGCTGTAGGTCTGCCCGACTCGGCTGACGTAGACGAGTTTCTTCCCGTCGGGCGACCAGGCAGGCGCTTCCTCTGCGCCAAAGTCGGTCAACCGGGTCGCAACCTCGCGGACGGTGTCATATTGGCGCAGATAACGTTTGCCGTTTCCCGCTTCGTCTGAGGGATACATGACGAACCGGCCATCGGGGGATAGGCGCGGCTCATTTGGTCCCACGGAAGCGACTTGACCCACTTGCTCACCCTTGTCATTGAACCAAACCAGTTGCGATGCGAGGTCTGCTACTGCCTGGTAAACCAGCACCCCGGTTTCGGAAACAGAGAAAGCCGAGTTCGAAAAGCTCTCGCTCGTCACGACCTGGGAAACCCCCACGGGAGCGGCCGGTCCGGTTAATTGCAGCTTGTCGGGATCGAAGGGCTGCGCAGTCAGAGTGAGATCGCGTACGTAAAACAGCTTTCCGGAGGCGAAGGAGGCGTTACCCGTGAATTCGGATGTCACCAGTTTGGGATCGTTGCCGTCGAGCGATCCGACGTAAATACCATTACCGGGTTTGTCATCGGGGGCACTCCAATCGATCGAAAATAAAAAATGTTTACCATCTGGCAGAAAGCTGGGCCAGCGATGGGCCTGAGCACCTCCGCTTTGCGGCAGTTTAGTAATTGCTACCGGAGATCCGCCGGTCTCCGAAATTCGATACAGGAAACCGTACATGTCGGGAGCAAAGACAATCGTGCCTTCACGATTCCAAGTGCCGCCGCGGCCGAAAGTGGTTTCCGACAGGATTCGAGGCTGTCCGCCACCATTGACGTCAATCGTCTTCAACTTGCTCTCGGCAAAAAATCCGAGACGAGTGCTGTCGGGCGACCAGAACGGAACGGTTGCACCTTCGGTTCCGGCCAACGGTTGTTCGGCACCGGTGGATAGCGAACGGACCCAGATGCTGTTCTCGCCATTCGGACCTACTCCAACGAACGCCAGCCGTGTTCCATCCGGCGACAAGGCGGTGTTGTTGACCAGGAACGACCAGTGCGGCGGAGGCAGGAGCGAGGAGCGTACGGTCTGCGCTGGAGCCATACTGCGAAAATGCGTCGCGGCCAGCCATGCCGCGACTCCGAGCAACAAAATCACGAGACCCCACGCCAGTTTGGTGGTTGAATGCGGCGCTCGTTCCTCGACCACTTTCGCGGGCGCTTGCAGATCTTCACGCACCGCGGCGAGTTGAAGCCTGACGTCGTGGGCGGAACGCCACCGGTCGTCCGGGTCTTTCGCAAGACAAGTCTTGACGATGCGCTCCAACGCTGACGGAAACGTGGGTTGAAGCGAGGAAATCGGACGCGGTTGACGCTCCAACACCGCAGCAATCACGCTCGCGGTATTCTTCCCTTCGAAGGCACGCTGTCCGGTCGCCATCTCATATAAAGTCGCACCGAGCGCAAAGATGTCGCTACGCGCGTCTGCTTCCCTGCCCTCGACTTGTTCCGGCGACATGTACTGGAACGTGCCCACTAGAGAGCCTTCAGCGGTGAGCGGTGGCGCTCCTGCAGCCGAAGTCATCGTGGGACTCAATTCTGACGAAAGTGGAATCTGGGGAGCGACCGCTCTCGCCAAACCGAAGTCCAGAAGCTTGGCGCCCGATTTCGTCAGCATGATGTTGCCGGGCTTCAGATCGCGGTGCACGACTCCGGTGTGGTGCGCCTTTTCGAGTGCGTCGCAGATCTCAATGCCGTACTTGAGAAACTGCTCTTGCGACAGAGGACCACGGAGCAGGCGATTCGCCAGAGTCTCTCCTTCGAGATACTCCATAACGAGGTATCGGATTCCGTCTTGCGACCCGACATCGTATAGGTGGCAGATGTTGGGATGATTCAACGCAGAGATGGCCCGCGCTTCCCTCTCGAACCGCTCTCGGGCATCGGGCTTTTCCGCAAGACGAGCGGGCAGAATTTTGATCGCGACCGTGCGATCGAGACGCGTATCGCGGGCCCGATACACTTCGCCCATGCCTCCAGCGCCCAATTGCGACTGGATTTCGTAAGCACCGAGCGTCGTGCCTGGGGACAGCGTCATGCGCGGGCAATTATAGTCTTCGCGAAAGGGCCGCGCCCTCCCTGAACTGAACGCTGCTCTCGCCCCAGCACAACAAAAACAAAACCGGGGACGGTTTCCCGTCCCCGGCTTCGCACTGTGCTTCTACTCGACAGTGAACCTCTATTGCATCTGGTCGGCTTCCACGTCGTCGCCAGAGTGCACATCTTCCAAGGCAAATACGATCATTCCGGTGGCAGTCGTATTGGTAACGCCGATGATGACGATTTCGCCAACGGCGCGCCGCGGCAGATCGCGTACGTGAATCACAGGACCGTTACCCTTGGTGAACATGGTGGGATCGACCGAAGGCGTCTTCTTCTGGGTGTCCTCGGCAATGGCTGCCTTGAACGAGAGAGAATCGACTGGGTCTTTCAGATCCGCTTCATACGAGCGCACGGCACGGAAGAAGTCGCCGATCTTGACTCCCTGGTTGGAGCCTACATTCAAGTAAACTTTCTGTCCGGTTCCTAGCTGAGAGTCGAAATCCTTGCCCATCACGATGCGGCCAGAGAGTTTGTTGCTGGAAGGCAGGTAACGGTCGAAGCGCGCTGGAGCGTGGAAGGCCACCGCCTGCTTTTCCGCGAAGGGAATCGTCGTGTCGCCCGGATTGACTGCGTCGCAAGAATATTCGACTTGTCCGATCGCAGTCTTGTTGCGCGTGTCGATGATCTTGACCCGTCCAACCTCTTCGTAAGGCTGTCCGGTTTCTTTCAGGAGTTTCTTCTCCCCGGGATACATCTCGTATTCGTTGATGTCTTTCAGAGCGCGCACGATTTCGTATTCCGCGCCCGCGGTGTAACCGGTTCCCTGGAGATACACCATGTCGCCACGGGTGAACTTGGTCGTGGACGGGGTTTGCAGACCACCGGCCACATAGTTGGCATCAGGCAGGATCTGTTTGCTGATAAATCCAGCGCAATACAAGTCGGCGTAGGTGGGCGTCTGAATTCGCATGGTCGGGAAGCTAACGGTCGACGGCGCAGTTCCCTGCGGATCGGCGGAGGCTTCTGTACCACTTTGCGCCCAAGCCGCGGTAGCGAGCAACAACACGAACAGTCCTGTTTTCTTCATGTTACCTCCGGGAGAAGACGGTATGCGTCCTCTGCCCTAGTTAAATGCCAGAAAAGAAAGGCTTCAGCCGGAAGGTAACAAGAGGGTAAGGGTGGGTCAAGGTTACGAGGGTGTTGGGGACCCTGGGATGAAGTTTTTCGCTCGATCTATAATCCTTTGTTGCATAAGTAATTAAGGGCCTGTAATAATTCGCCGTCATTCAGTATGCGCCCGGAACCTGGTATTCGACAGTAACGATGAATTCCGCTCCCCCTTACGCGCCCCGTCTGCTGCCCCTTCGATTGCCGCGAGTCTGCGTGGCAGTCATTGGCTCTGACCCCAACGAAATGGTCGAAAAGGCCGAACTGCTGGTTAGGGATAATCCCTTTCTGGAGTTCAGGTTAGACTACCTTTCCAAGCCCGGTCTGGCCATGCCCCGAATCAAACGATTCATGGATTCGCATCCGGGGACCGTCGTTATCGCCACCTGCCGCAGGGTAGCGAACGGCGGGAAATTCCGGGGCTCGATTGCTTCGCAACTGGACACGCTTGGCAAGGCCTCGGCGGCAGGATGCCAACTGCTCGATGTCGAACTGCAAACCGCCAGCAAGTGCAAACCGGAACAACTGCAGAAGCTGCGCAGCCGCGCCGCCCTGATCCTATCGTTTCACGATTTCCGCGCCACCAAGAAGCTGGACGAGACGCTGGAAAAGATGGTGGCCTACCCGGCTGACTTCTACAAAATCGTCAGCACGGCGACCACGCTGGCCGATAACGTGACCATGATCAAGTTCCTGGCCCGCGAAGGCGACCGGCACTCGCTGGTCGGCATGTGCATGGGCGAACAAGGAATCATCAGCCGGGTGCTGGGAGTGCGTGCGGGAAGCGTATTCACTTTCGCCTCCGCCATCGCCGGTGAAGAAACCGCGCCCGGACAAGTGGCTGCCCAGGAGTTGCGTAACGTTTATCGCATCGACCGGGTGGATGTGGCTACGCGGGTCTATGGGGTGGTAGGCGATCCGATCGCGCACTCACTTTCCCCGGCGATCATGAATGCAGCCTTCCGGCGGGAGAACGTAAATGCCGTGTATCTTGCCCTGCACGCCAAGACGCTGAAGGATCTGTTGACCTGCGTGCGCGAGATTCCGATTCACGGTATCAGCGTCACCATGCCGTATAAAGAAGCGATTCTGCCCCATCTGGACAATACCGATTCGCACACCACCAAGATTGGCGCCTGCAACACAGTGGTGCGGGCCCAGGATGGCAAGCTGTATGGCTTCAATACGGATGCGTCTGGCATCGTCCGCCCGTTAGAGCGCCGCCTGACGACGTTGGAAAACGCGCGCATTTTGGTGATCGGAGCCGGGGGAGCGGCCCGCGCCGCAGTCTTTGGACTCAAGGAACGAGGGTCGGAAGTCTACATCCTGAATCGCACGGCGGGTCCGGCAAAAAAGTTGGCGCATCAGGCGAGGGCAAGACTGGTGAAGCGCGCCGACTTGAAGAAGCTGGCCTTCGACGTGATCATCAACGCGACTCCACTGGGGATGGGCAACAGCAAAGAAACACCGCTGCAGGACAAAGAGATCAATGCACGCTATGTCTTTGATATGGTTTACGATCCGGCCGAGACGCGCTTCCTGAAACTAGCCAAGGAAAGAGGCGCACAGATCATTCCTGGAATCGAGATGTTCGCCCATCAGGCAGCCCGGCAGTTCGAGATCTGGACGGGCAAGCCCGCGCCCTGGGACGAGATGCTGCGCGTGGTTTTGCTGGCATTGCAAGAGCGGGCCAACCGCTCCGCGGCAGCAAAATAGCGCCTTTCGATGCGCCTTAACAAGAAAAAGTTGCATTTTCATAGGTGCCCAAAGTAATATGAAAACAGGAGATGCGACTGTAAAGCATTTCCGGCTTGTTTGACCAGTACCGCCCGTTCCTTACTTCCACTCGCTGTACAGCTTTGGCGAAAAACTCGACGTGAGAGGCGGCCCGGTCCGTCTCCATCCCGGTTCGGAGAGTTCAACATGGCGTGGTACGCTTACTGTCTTACCGAGCACCAAACCCTTCCCAATGGAACCCGCACTCGCCGCCCTTTCCTGCTAGAGGGCGTTCAAGGAGTGAACGGCGCTGCGGTTCTGAGCTATCCGAGTGGTGAATTCGCGGTGATTGTCAGCGAATACGACCACGCAGCAAGTGAACTCGACCACAAGGCCGCGATTGAACATGCTCGCGTGGTCAGCAATTGTTTCCGCAATTCCACCGTTTTACCTTTCAAATTCGGCACCATTTTCGATAGCGATGACGCCCTGCGCCAAGCCGTCCGGGTCAACCGGCGAGCTTTTGGCCTGAGCGTCGCCAAACTGCGCGGCAAGTCAGAAATGCACATCAAGCTGGTCGTTCGGGACGGCTCCCTGCGGGAAGCCATGATCGACGTTGAACTGCCCGACACCGTCGGCGGCGATTACCTCTCCAAGCTGAAGGTGAAGGCATCACGGGAACGCGAGCGCCAGACCAAAGCCCGGGCCCTCTCGGTCCAGGTACACAAACTGTTTAACCCCCTCGAGGAAGAAGTGAGTTGCAAGAAGGTCGCACCCGAGGGCATGTTAATCGACATCGCCCACCTGATCGATTCCAAGAGCGTGGAAAAGTATCAGAACCGCTACACCACCGCCGCCAAGCAGCTCAAGAACTGCGAAGTTGCGATCAGTGGCCCCTGGCCTCCTTATCACTTCCTGCCAGGGAAGCTGCGCACCGTTACCGGGAACAGCTAGCTGCAAAAAGATTCACCTTTCACACCAAGCCCATGGCGGCCAGAACCCGCCATGGGCTTGGTGTTTGCAGCGATTTTGGTAGCTGCGTGCATTGAATATGCATTGTGTTGCACTTCAGATTTAGCAGCGATTTCCACCGCGGTTTCTTCCTTCGCCGGCACTGCGGGCGTAAGTCCTTACTGTTCATTTGTTTAAGCCGTTTGGTGATTAGGATCACTGGAGTTTGGCATTTTGGCGCGGCAAATGCTTCTATCTAGGTCAACAAAGAGGCCGCATACTCTAGCAACATGACCTTCACTCTCTTCGATACTCCGCGTCACTACCCGAACCGTTCCGGCTGGCGGAATGGAGTCTTGCATCGCCTTTCCTGACATTGCCCACCAAATTCGTAGCCTCTTGAAACTTGGCCCCAGCGATGGGGCCATTTTTTTGTTTGGGGAATCTTGCAAGAGCGGCCGAAAAAATCAGCCGTGTTCTGCCAATCGCTTCCAGCGACACAGGGGTCAACTGGATTTACCGCGGGCGCAGCACTTGGTAGCGCGTGATGGTATAACCCAGAGCCGCTCCGAGGAACACATCCGAGGGAAAGTGAGCACTGGTGGTCACGCGGGACAAGCTGATTACCGTCGCAAAGCTGTAGGCGACCCACGGGACCCAGCGATGATTGTGGTAGCGGCTGGCGACTACAGTAGCGACAGAAAAGACTCCGGCCGCGTGTCCGGATGGGAACGAACTTCCCTTGAAAGGGGACTTGCCTCCAGCAAAGAAGGTGTCGGTGAAGGGCTGTCCCGGCGGAACATCACTGGGACGCTGTCTGCGGGTGATGGCTTTCATCGCAAGATCGACCACTGCGGAGTCGGCATAGGCCTCCGCGGCAAGCAATGCCGTGCCGACTTGATACTGATCATGCCGCGCATAGCCGGCAATCATTAAACCAGCGGGCACGGCCACCACCTCAGCTGTGGTAATCAGCGGATCAAAAACATCGTTGACGTCGTCAAGATTTCCGGCATGCGTTCGAAAATACGGCATGATGTGGGGATCGGCGATGATCAATCCCGCAGTGCCGCCGGTGATTGCCAGCGTGGGAGCCCAGTGTTGTCCTCTCGCCAGTTGGTTCGGGAATATCCACCAGATGTTTTTCTGATCATGAAGAAAGTCTTTGGGCAAGGAGCGCCACGAAACCTGGCGGGTTCCTCCTGGGTCGTCGCGATGTTTATAGAACGCGGCTTGCGACGGGCTATCGGGCAAGTCGCTATTGGTTTGCGCGCAGGCCACCCTCGGCACGCCACTCAGTCCCGCGCAGAGGAAAAAAATCAGACACAGTCGTTCTCGAAGGTTCATTGAGGAATCTTGGATGCCACTTTGCCCCCGGAAGGAAGCCATGGGATTTTCCTCCCGACGTTTCTATCGGGAACCGTGCCCTCCTGTGGGGACAGCCACCATCGGGTGTCCGCACATTTCGCGGTTGCGCCCTGCTCAGATACACTGACCAACGACCATGACTCAACTTCATTCTCGCCACTTCCTGATCTCTGCCAATTTTTGTCTCGTTTTTCTTTTACTGGTCTCACTCCCAAAGGCGGCTGACGGTCAGAACCCGCCGCCGAAGAATGCGCCCGTCAGTTTTGGTACGCAGCCACAGCGGTCGCAGACAGAACAGGAGAACTTTCCTCGGCAGCTGCTGGAGCAACTTTCCGCCATCAAGGAAGCCGCATTGTCCGACGATTATGCATATCGCGAGGTGGCGCATTTGACCGAGAACATTGGGCCGCGTCCCAGCGGCTCGCTGCAGGCTAAGGCTGCGGTCGACTATGTCGCCGCCGAGTTGCGCCAGTTGGGATTGGACGTGCACCTCGAAGAGGTCAAAGTTCCGCACTGGGTTCGCGGCGCCGAAACGGCCGAGCTTGTCGAATATGCGGGACAAGCCGAAGGCACGCGGCAGAAAGTGGTTCTCACCGCTCTCGGAGGAAGTACCGCGACACCTGCCGACGGCATCACGAGCGAGGTCGTCGTCGTGAACAGTTTCGACGAACTGAAGGCACTTGGGCGCGACAAGGTCTCTGGCAAGATCGTTCTCTTCAATGAAATTTTCGATAAGAAGAAGGCCGCGGGCGGCATGGCGTTTATGGCCTACGGAGAAGCAGTACGCTATCGCGGAGCAGGTCCCAAGGCCGCGGGCGACCTGGGCGCTGCAGCAGCGTTAGTCCGTTCGGTGGGGAGCGCCGATTTTCGCCTGCCCCATACCGGATTTAGTTTTCCGGCGGGAATCCCGGCGGGCGCGGTCACGGCAGAGGATGCCGACGTGATCGCGGATCTTTCTAAGCAAGGCAAAGTACGCATGCATCTGACCCTGACGCCGCAGAAGCTGCCCGACGTCACCAGCTACAACGTCATCGCCGACCTGAAGGGCAGCGAACATCCAGAGCAGTTCGTGGTGGTCTCAGGGCACCTCGACTCGTGGGATCTGGGCACGGGCGCGATCGACGACGGAGCCGGTGTGGTGGTCGCGATGGAGGCGGCCGAGATCTTGCAGAAGCTCCACCTGCGGCCGCGGCGCACACTGCGTGTGATTGCATGGATGGACGAAGAAAGCGGCGGCGCGGGAAGCGCAACCTACACCAAGGATTATTCCGCCGAATTCATTCGAACCACGGCCGCCATTGAAAGCGATGGCGGTGCGGCGCATCCGTTGGGCTTCGATGTAAAGATGACGGAGCACGCAGTAGAACTTTTGCGCCCCGTTCTCGAAGTCCTGCAAAGTTTCGGGGCCAGCGCGGTGATGCCCAGCAGCTATCCACCCGGAGCGGACATCTCTGCCATGGCGGAATCAGGCGTGCCCTCACTCGGCATCCTGCAAGATGGCCGCACTTATTTTCACTACCATCACACTGCCGCAGACACGCTCGACAAGGTTGTTCCCAGCGAATTGCGTGAGAACGCCGCTGCCATGGCAGTCATGGGATACGCCTTGGCAAGTATGAAAGACCCGCTGCCGCGATGAGACGCGATGCATCCCCACACCCTACTGTGATTTGCATCACATCGCGAGAATTGGCTCAAACGTAGAATCGGGCCCGGGAGTTGGCCACCTACAGTCGAGCCCTTACAGCCGTTCTCGCGGTTGACGCATCTTAATTTTCGCGCTTATCATCTTCGTTTGGCCTTATGGCCAGGGACGCCTCCGGGAAGGGGCGTCCTAAGAGTTTGAGAGAGTATTCTTGACACCGACTCAGAGCAGACGTGACCTTATGGATAAGAAGAAGCTGGAAGCATTCAAAAAACGATTAGAGACGCGGCAGCAGGAACTGCGCCGCACGGTGAACCGCACGCAGGCGGATGGACGTTCCGCGGATGAAGACACGGCTCAGGACATCGCCGACCGCGCTGCCAGTTCCTATACCAAAGAATTCTTATTCAGCCAGAGCAACAACGAGCGGCAGCTGTTGCAGATGGTGGATAAGGCCTTGGCGCGGATCCGCGAAGGCAGCTTCGGCGAATGTATCCACTGCGGCAAAGAAATCAACGCCAAGCGCCTGGAAGCTGTGCCGTGGACGCGGCACTGCATCGAGTGCCAGGAAAAAATGGAGCAGGGGTTGCTGGAAGAGGCTCCACGGTAAAAGTATCTTTTGCACTCGCAAACGCCGCCGCAAGAATCGGCGGCGTTTGTTTTTTGAGCGGGATTCGCTTTCGCCGCCGCCTTCCGCATTGATACCGACGTAATCTAGGTTGGTTCCGAAGGGCGAGCTACGATCGGTCGTTCTCGACCTTAGCCTTCAAAGGGGACCGCCGTGACTCGTCTTGCTGCCTATGCCTTGCCTAGCTCGCGCCACCCATTGATTTCTGTTGTTAAAGCACTTTTTTTCGGCACGGCGCTGCTAGCCGCAGCTACTTGTTGCGCGCAAGCTCATGCCGCCGAAACCGCCAAGCCCACAGCGAATTCGTGCGCGACATTTGGCGATGCCTTTGATGATGGCGCTGACATACATGCGATGGATGCCTACCGGGCCGCTGTCGGCAGGCTGGTCCAGAACGATGACTTCCAACAACTCGAGTGCATCGCCAACACGCTTCGGACGAAAAAAATGAGGTTCGCGGGTGGAGGTTGGCAGTTGCACGTTTTTTACAGCGGTGCATCTGGAGTGATCGGTCACGCCACTGAAGAAGACTGGACAGATCGCCAAGCGCATCTGGATCGATGGGTAGCCGACAAGCCACAATCCATTACCGCCAACGTGGCGTTGGCTAAGTTTTATGTGAAGTACGCGTGGGCCGCGCGCGGAGACGGCATGAGCGATTCCGTCACTGGCAGCGGGTGGAAGCTGTTTGCTCAGCGCATGGAAAAAGCGAAATCCATCCTCGAGCAAGCGTCCGCTTTACCGGCCAAGTGTCCGGAATGGTATATCGTGATGCAGAGTGTGGCCTTAGCACAGGGATGGGATGCGAGGCAGCACGACAACCTTCTGAAACAAGCAACTGCCTCGGCGCCGGACTACTACTACTTCTACCCGATGCATGCAGAACATCTTCTCTCGAAGTGGAGCGGAGAAGACGGAGATGCCGCCAATTTTGCCAAAATTAGCGCGGATCGCGTTGGTGGTGATCGCGGTGACATGCTCTACTTCCAGATCGCCAACGAAATCGTATGCCCCTGCCAGGAGAATGAATTTCAGAGGATGTCATGGCCGCGGTTACAAAAAGGCTATGCTCTGCTGGAAAAGCAATACGGCACATCTCTGACGAATTTGAATTGGCTTGCTCTGATGGCGACAAAGAATAATGATTCCGTCGTGGCTGACGCTGCCTTCAAACGCATTGGCGACAACTGGGATCCGGATACGTGGAGCAACGAGGCCTTCTTCCATCAGAACAAGGCGATCGCCGCCCAGTTCGCGCAGATTCAGGCTCGTTCACGGGCGCTGGTCGACGAGGCTGCGGCCAATCTTCAGAAACCCGGCGGAGTGCAGTACCAGAAAGATATCGAGCAATCGATTGCAAAGTGGATGCAACAGTGTGTCAAAGACGACGCGGATCGAACCAAATTTGACTTCATGATTCAAATCGCAGCCGACGGTGGGCCGCAGGACGCATGGGTGCCGCGTCCGACGAGTATCGGCAACTGCCTGTTGAAGCATATGTACGACGCCCACGTGAAAAACGAAACCCCGTTTACCGTGCCGCCGCATCCCGGCTACTGGCTAAAACTCGAATTGGATCCCGCGACCTCGGTGGCGGCGAAGTAATAGCGCGCACCATCGATTACCCGAGCTTCAGCTTAAACGGAAGCTTGCGCAACCGCTGGCCTGTGCCCGCGTAGTACGCGTTGGCCACCGCCGGAGCAATCGGGGGAAGCCCTGGCTCTCCCATCCCGCCCGGCTCTTCTCGGTTGATGACCAGATGCACTTCGATCGGCGGCGCTTCATTAATGCGGATCGGATCGTAGCCATCAAAGTTCGTCTGCTCGACCGCTCCGTCCTTGATCGTGATTTCATTCTTCAGGGCGGCGCTCAACCCGTAAATGATCGCGCCCTCGGCTTGCGAGCGCACCGACTCCGGATTCACAATCTGTCCGCAATCTACCGCGGCGACAATTCGATCGATTCTGAATTCGCCGTCCTTCACCGTGACCTCGGCCACCTCGGCGAAGTAACTCCCGAACGAATGGTACGAAGCAATGCCGCGTGCCCGGCCCTTGGCCATCGGCTTCGACCAGCCTGACTTTTCGGCGGCAAGGTCGAGCACGCCACGCAGGCGCGCCGGATCGGGATCCTCGTCGCTCTTCGCCTTCCAGTTCGCCGGCTTCACCAGAAGTTTGCGACGGTACTGCACCGGATCCTGCTTGGTCGCCGCGGCCAGTTCGTCGATGAAGCTCTCCACCGCAAATCCGTTGAACGAATGTTCCACCGACCGCCACCACAACGGCGGCACCGCACTCGCGACCGGATTGTATTCAAGCCTAACGTTCGGAATCGCGTAAGGCATTTGCTCGGCCCCGCCAACCTCCGATTTTTCCGGCGCCTGCTTGTCGGGCGGATCCCACCACGCGCCAATCGACGTCGACGCAATCCGGTGCGACCACACCAGCGGATGCCCGGACTGGTCGACGACTCCCCGCATCTCATGACACGCCGACGGACGATAAAAGTCGTGCGTCATATCGTCTTCGCGGCTCCACACCACCTGTACCGGCTTGCCGACGACCTTGGCAATCTGCGCCGCCTCCGCCGGATAATCTGCCATGTAGCGCCGCCCAAATCCTCCGCCCATGAGCGTCGTGTGAACGACAACCTTCGGCGGTTCCACTCCCAAGACCTTCGCCACTGTTCCCTGCACCCAGTCGGGGGATTGCGTGGGCGCCCACACTTCTGCCTCGCTCCCACGCGCGTGCACCGTGATGTTCATCGGTTCCATGGTGGCGTGCGCGAGAAAGGGAAACTCGTAGATCGCGTTCACGCGCCGGGCGGATCGCGGCAGTTCAATCTCGACGTTGCCGTCATTGCGTACACGCGTTCCAGGCTTGGCCGCCGCTGCTCGTAATGCTTCACGCAGTGACTCGGTCGATTCCGAAACTGCCGCACCGCGATCCCACGTGATGTCCAGCGCCTGCCGCCCTTTCATCGCAGCCCAGGTCGAATCCGCCACGACGACAATTCCTCCGGCGGTAAACATGTCGCGACCGAGCGCGGGAATTTCAAAAACATCGCGCACTCCCGCGACAGACTTGGCCCTGGATCCCTCGAAGTGCGCCACCTTGCCGCCGAACGTGGGACACCGCGCTACCACCGCAAACAGCATGTCGGGCACGCGCACATCGATGCCAAACTGCGCGCTGCCATTCACCTTGGACGGGATGTCGACTCGGGGCGTAGCATGACCGATCACCTCGAACTTCGATACATCTTTCAACGATATTTTTGCCGGATCGGGCAGCGGAAGCTTCTGGGCTGCCTCGACCAACTCGCCGTAGCCGGCCTTGCGCGAAGACTTGTCGTGCAGTACTGCGCCGCTCTTGGCTTTGCACTCCTTCGTCGGCACGTTCCACTGCTGCGCGGCAGCCGCAATCATCAACTCGCGCACGCTGGCTCCCGCGCGCCGGAGCGGCATAAAGTTCTCCATCGTACTGCCGCTTCCGCCGGTACCCATGTGCGCATACAGGTCAGGACGAGTCTCCGCCTGTTCCACATGCACCGTCGCGAAGTCGACGCAGGCTTCTTCTGCCAGAACCATCGCCAGCCCGGTCTTGATTCCCTGCCCCATCTCCGACTTCGCCACAATCAGAGAAACCTGCCCATCGGGCTTCACATGCACATATGCCACAAACGGATTGGGCGGAGCCTTCTTCGCTCCGGGCGCGTTCTCTTGCGCCGCATACACGGTCGCCCCCGCCAGGCGCACCCCAATCAGCAATCCTGCCAGTCCCGCCCCAGCGGCCGCTCCTCGCACTACGAATTCGCGTCGGTTGATCGCCATGGCTATGCTCCCTTCTTCATGCTGGCGCTGGCTCGCCGGATGGCGTGCCAGATTCGCTGATACATGCCGCAACGGCACAAGTTCCCCACCATCGCGGACTCAATCTGATCGCCGGTTGGATTGGGATGCTTCGTCAGCAGCGCGGCCGCCGTCATGATCTGCCCGCACTGGCAATATCCGCACTGCGGCACCTGCTCAGCGATCCACGCCAGCTGCAACGGATGGGAGTTGTCAGCCGACAGTCCCTCGATCGTTGTGACCTTCTTGCCTGCGACCGAAGAGACCGATGTCTGGCACGCGCGCACGGCTTCGCCATCGAGATGCACCGTGCAGGCTCCGCACAGGCCCATCCCGCAGCCGTACTTGGTGCCGGTGAGATTGAGTTTGTCGCGCAGAACCCACAACAGAGGTGTGTCGGGAGCGATCTCCACCTCGTGCGGAGTGTTGTTGACTACCAGTTGTATCGCAGCCATGGGAGGCTCCAGAAACGGAGGTTACGGCGTTAGACGAGGCTACCCCAACAAGGTTATGGAGGCAAGGCGGAAGCAGTTCGTGA
>Ga0207693_10000057_pt1 | contig 94894 bp, 77 predicted proteins | sample LARL81metaG_FD_184347 | JGI IMG/M metagenome (GOLD analysis project Ga0207693, IMG submission 184347) | Corn, switchgrass and miscanthus rhizosphere microbial communities from Kellogg Biological Station, Michigan, USA - LAR L8-1 metaG... | ecosystem: Host-associated > Plants > Roots >...
ACGGTGGGCCACATGAAATTCCGCTTCAGGCTTTCAAACGACGTCTTGCGCCACGCGAGTAGCGGCCCGACAGCGGTCAGGATCAGGAGAAGCAGCGCGACCGGAATCGCAACCCGATTGTAAAAAGGTGCCCCAACCGTAACCTTGTTGCCCTGAACCAGTTCAGAAATCTTCGGGAACCATGTTCCCCACGCTACGGTGAAACAGAGCAGCACAAAGAGGAGGTTATTGAACAGGAAGCTTGATTCGCGCGAGATCAGAGATTCCAGCTTGTGCTCGCTGCGCAGATGCTCCTTGTTCTTGATGTAGAAGAAAATGAAGACCGCGGCGGAGATGGCAAGAAACACAGCGAACCAGTTGCCGATGGACGACTGCGCGAAGGCGTGGACCGAGGCGATGATCCCGCTGCGGGTGAGGAACGTTCCCCAGATGGCAAGCCAGAACGAGCCGAAGACCAGCCACATGTTCCAGACTTTCAGCATCCCGCGCTTCTCTTGCATCATGACAGAATGCAGGAAGGCGGTGCCGAACAGCCAGGGCATGAGCGAGGCGTTTTCGACGGGATCCCATCCCCAGTAGCCGCCCCATCCGAGGACGGCGTAAGCCCAGTGGGCGCCGAGGAAGATGCCGCAGGTGAGGAGCCCCCAGGTGACCATGGTCCAGCGGCGGGTGATGTGGATCCATTTGTCCCCGGGATACTTCATGATTAGCGCGCCCAACGCGAAGGCGAAGGGCACGGTGGTTCCGACGTAGCCCAAGTACAGCATGGGCGGATGGATGACCATCTCCGGATATTGCAGCAGAGGATTGAGGCCGCTGCCATCGGGACGCAGCGGGCCATCGAGCAGGCCAAAGGGGTTCGCCGCGAAATTTACCAGCGCGAGAAAAAAAATCTGAACGCCGGCGAGAACTACGGACGCGTATGCGAACAGGCGGGGGTCGGTCTTGTAGCGCAGTCGCAGAATGAAGCTGTATCCGGATAAGAGAAGCGCCCAGAAAAGGATCGACCCTTCCTGGCCGGACCACAACGTGGCGAACTTATAAGGAGCGGGGAGATCGCGGTTGCTGTGATGAAAGATGTAGGCGATGGAGAAGTCGTCGCGGAAAGCGGCGACTACAAGGGCGATGGAGGCGAGAACGACGAATCCGAAAACTACAACGCCCGCGCGGCGAGCCGTTTCACCGACACGCTCCCAGGTCGGATCGCCTGGGAAGAGAAGGGCGAGTAGGCCGGCTCCAAACGAATAGAGGCTGAAGGCCAATGCGAGGAGCAAGGCAAAGCTGCCGATGAGTGCCATGTCGGGAGAACCCCAACGTATTTTTTCAGAAAGTCATGGGAGAGGCAACCGGGAGGAAGAGAAAGATCAGCCGGGAGGGCATGAGGTGACCAAGTCTTACAGAGACCTGGATGCGATTGGGTGGCGAGGAGGGTGGAAACGTTTCCGCCAGAGAGCGGGCGGCCGGGGCTCGGCCGCCAGGCGTCTCAGGAAGCGGGGTTATGCACTTTGCTGGTGGTAACGTTGGCGAACTTCGCGTTCCGCGACCAGCCAGTCTTCGGCTTCGTGGCCTGGTTCAAATCCGCGACGCTCGGCGAGCAGGTATGCGAAGCGGCGAATTTCATCTTCCAGATTAATGGGGACGACGTTGGCGCGAGTCTCGGTCTTGACGATTTCCGGCTTCCTCGCGGGCTTGCGGGTTTCGGCCTTCTTGGTTTCAGCGACGGTGACAGCCGCAACGGCTTCTGCCGGGCTGAAAATCGTGTCGGCAGAAGGCGTGGGACTGGTGGTGACGGGAACGGTTTCTTTCACGTCAGTATTGTTCTTCTTGGGCAATCTCGGTTTCGCCATAATGGAATACTCCTTGCATCCTCCTAAGTTTAGGAATGATTGGATTTGTTGATGAATGAACAACATACACATCGCCCCTGCAAAATCTCAGCTACGGTAAGTGTTGAGTTGCGGAGATATATCTACTATAGCTCGCGGCAGCCTGTGAATGGGAGTAAGTTGCACAAAAAAATGTGATGGGGCGTTGCGGAATTCCGGGAATGAAACGAGTGAACGGAATTGTGACGAGGCGTTGGCATCGACTTCGAGCCCTGGGTTTTGTCTTGAGACATGCCTCTCAGAATTTAATGACAATGCCGACAGAAACCCTGCCCTGACTGTTTTGGGTTTCGCTGTTGAATTTAGTCACAATCCAATCCGCCTGCACCAAGCGTAGTCCGATCCCTTTGCGTAGTCCGATGTCCAAGCCGCCGCCAAGAAGCATGGCAAAGGCACTGTCGCTGACCCCTCCACTGGAAATGGTGGCGCCACCGAACAGCGCATGCACAAAGGGCTGAATTACTGGTAGCCGTGCAGTGAGGACCGGACCAACGGTATAGGTGTAAACCGAAGAATCCGTACGATGTGATTTGTATACGCCACTGAAGTCGGCTGTAATTCCCAGAACGTGTTTGAAATTTCCCGTCAACGAACCGTTCCATCCCACGGCGTTAAAGCTGGGCTGGAGATGCTCGTATTGGCCTCCCCCAAAGATTTCCACTCTTTGCGCGAGCGCGGGTGTGCACAGCAGGCCTGCGAGCAGGATTGTGTATATGATTTTAGTCATCGAATCCTTTCTCAGAGAAAAGCCGCAAGCCACTCGGGTCACAGTTGCTCTTAGGAACATTCGTTCCGTCCTATTCATCTTGATCGTCGAGTTCGAAAATCAGCTTGCCTAGTCTGGAAACGATCCTAAGTTTCACCTGATGCCTGCACAACTGGGGAAATCCCTAGCAAGGATGAAAAGCTCGATCGACTGGGAGGCTGCGCTGGCGATGCCTTTTCTTCAGCAAGAACGACGTTCTGTCGATGATGCAGGTCCCGGTCGGATGCTGATACGTAAATGGAAGCTTCCGCTGGCGATCGGTCGCAGACTGCCAGTTTGCTTAGATTAGGGATTTCCCTAGTGGCGACCCGCTGCTCCTTGGACTATCAATGATCATGGCAGCATGTCGGGTTGAGGAGAATGAACCCGATGCTCGTTGATTCGATTGTTGCTTTGGTTCCGATCACAGTAGTTGACTGTTTCGTCATATCCTCGAAAATTTTGAGGAGTAACCGCTATGGAGAACCGTGAACGCGAAAGAGTGCGGAAAACAATCATCAAATACACCTTCCTTTTCGAACAGAATCTCCGCGCAACCGTTGACTTGCACCGTCCAAAGGTCTACTCGTACGCCGAGGTAATGGCGATTGCAATCGACCAATTAAAGGGTTACGCAGCGCACCACGCCGATCTCGCTGCAGAGAAGGTGCTCAAGCGCGAGAAGAAAATCGCTTAGGGACGTTACTTCGTCCGATCCGAGGCGGTGGGTCCTTCTACTGGTTCTCGGGGAAACCGAAAGCGCTGCGCATCGATTGAGTTCGGGTTGAGGAAGCGCAGTGTGTGATGACGAAGCGGATAATGAAGAGGGTCGGCTTATGAACTCATTCGATTTAAGGCAGTACGAGCTAACCGCAACAGAAATCTACCGCAATCTCCCGGCCAGTGCACTGTACGAGCACGCGATCCGTCACGACAGAGAGGCGACGATTGCAGAAAATGGTGCACTTGTCGCCTATTCGGGAGAGAAGACTGGCCGTTCACCCAAAGACAAACGCATCGTCAAGAATCCCACCTCCGAAAAAGACGTCTGGTGGGGAACGACAAACGTTCCACTCGACCCCAAGTCTTACAGGACAGTCCGCCAGCGTGCCATTGATTACCTCAACGTCTGCAACAGGCTCTACTGCTTCGACGGCTTTGCGGGGTGGGACCCGAAGTACCGGATCAAGATCCGTGTCATCTGTTCGAGGCCGTATCACGCGCTTTTCATGCATACGATGCTGATCCGGCCCACGGCCGAGGAACTCTCAGTCTTTGGTCAACCGGACTTCGTGATTTACGACGCGGGTGTTTTTCCGGCAGACCGGCTGATGGCCGAAGTCGGGTCGAAGACCTGCGTCAGCCTCAATCTTGAAGACCAGGAACTCGTGATTCTTGGAACGGAATACGCCGGCGAGATGAAAAAAGGCGTATTCACCGTGGCGAATTATTTCGCACCTAAACGCGGGGTCCTCTCAATGCACTGCTCCGCGACGGCAGACAAAGAAACGCGACGTTCTTCGCTCCTGTTCGGATTGAGTGGCACGGGGAAGACCACCCTCTCGGCTGATCCGAAGCGATATCTCATCGGAGATGACGAACACTGTTGGGGGGATGAAGGCATCTTCAATATCGAGGGCGGTTGTTATGCAAAAGCCATCAACCTAACGAGCGAATCTGAACCAGATATCTTCTCAGCGATGAGGTTCGGTGCTGTTCTCGAGAATGTTGTTCTGGAAGAGGACCGTAGCGTTGACTATTCCGACGCCAGCATCACAGAGAATACGCGAGGCGCATATCCGGTCAACTTTATTCGTAACAGCCTCATTCCTTGTGTTGCCGGACATCCCACCGATGTCATCTTTCTGACTTGTGACGCATTCGGAGTGTTGCCGCCAATTAGTTTCCTCACTCCCGAGCAGGCGATGTTTCACTTCATGAGCGGATATACCGCAAAAGTTGCCGGCACGGAAGTGGGAATCAAAGAACCGACAGCCACGTTCTCACCTTGTTTCGGAGGACCTTTCCTTGTCTGGCACCCGCGGAAGTACGCTGAACTGCTGGCGGAGAAAATCCGAAAACACAACACCCGCGTGTGGCTGGTGAACACTGGATGGAGCGGAGGAGCGTATGGGGTCGGCAAGCGCATCAAGCTGGCACATACTCGCGCCATTATTGACGCCATCCACAACGGTACGCTGGCCAAAGTAAGGAGACAACCCGATCCTGTTTTTGGTTTCGAACTCATTCCGGAATGCGCGGGCGTGCCAAGCGAAGTCATGGTGCCGCGCAATGCGTGGGCCGACAAAGCAGCTTACGATTCCGCTGCAAAGAAATTGTTCCGGCTATTTCAAGGCAATTTCAAGAAATACGAGGGCGAGGTACCGGCCACAGTGGGCGATACGGCTGCTTAAAGAGGAGGTCGGTTGGGGCTTTGAGACGGAGCGAATATTGATGAGGCCAATACTTTGTTTCACGGAGAGACAATGCCAGTAGCCGACCATGCCAAGTACTGCGAGATGCTTGATCGTGCGCGGACAGGTAAGTTCGCCTATCCCACCATCAACGTTACGTCACTCACGACGGCCAATGCTGTCCTGAAAGGCCTGGCGGAGAGCAGGAGTGACGGGATCCTCCAAGTATCCACAGGAGGGGCTGCATTCGCCTCAGGGGCGGCGGTGAAAGACATGGTGCTCGGCGCTATTTCTATTGCTGAACATGTGCACCGCGTCGCGGACCGTTACCCGGTTTGTGTGGCGCTGCACACAGATCATTGCCCGGCCGACAAACTGGAAAAGTTCGTGATCCCTCTCGTGGAGGAGACGGAGGTCCGCAGAACAGCAAGGAAGCCAAACTTGTTCAACGGACACATGTTCGATGGCAGCGCATTGCCATTAACGGAAAATCTAGATATCGCGGTGAAACTGCTCGAACGATTCCGGAGGAACGATCTGGTTCTTGAGATCGAGGCTGGGGTTGTGGGAGGAGAGGAGGACGGCATCAAGGCGAGCGCTGCAGCGAAACTGTATACGACGCCCGAGGACACATTGGAGGTCGCGCGACGATTGAACGTCGTACACGGTGCGCGCTACCTGCTTGCCGCAACCTTCGGAAACGTACACGGCGTGTACAAGCCCGGCCACGTCAAGCTCAAGCCTTCCATCCTGAAGGAGTGCCAGGATGTCGTTGTCAACAGATACGGTGAAGAAGCACGGTTTTACCTTGTCTTCCATGGAGGCTCCGGGTCCGACCTGCACGATATCCACGAAGCCCTGGATTACGGTGTGGTGAAGATGAACATCGATACTGACATGCAGTATGCCTTTACGCGCGCTCTAGCTGGCCACTTTTTCAGGAACTATGACGGCGTCCTCAAGGTCGACGGAGAGGTCGGCAACAAAAAGGTTTACGATCCGCGATCCTATCTCGCACTTGGCGAGACGGCAATGGCGGCGCGGGTGGTACAAGCAGTGAAAGAGCTGCGAGCTGTCGGAACGACGATAGTTGCGCAAGAGAAGAGGGAACAGCGCGTTGCGTGACAGAGATCTCGATTTCACGATAGCGCGGCTGGGCGAGTGCCGCTTTCCATCCCCGATGTCCGGTGTCCGGTTCACTCGCGACGAGGAGCGCGTCGTCTATCATGCGCAACTCAAGGATGTGAAAGCATGGATCGCTAAGCGAGAGGATCCTCCGTCGATGGAGGTGGCAGGGCCGCGGGAAAAGCTGTTTTTCGACCCCTCGCAGCTCGCCTGCGGGATCGTGACTTGCGGTGGGCTCTGTCCGGGGGTGAACGATGTCATTCGTTCGATCGTCCTGAGCCTGTACCGTCACTACGGCGTAAACAAAGTCTACGGGTTCCGCTTCGGTTACGAAGGTCTCGTGCCCCGATACGGGCACGAGCCTCTCAAGCTAATGCCCGACACGATAAACCGGATTCATGAAATCGGCGGGACGGTCTTGGGATCCTCGCGCGGTCCGCAGGATCCTGCGGAGATGGCCAGGAACTTGGGGGAGATGAAGATCGGTATCCTCTTCGCCATAGGGGGCGACGGTACGCTACGGGGAGCACAGAAGATCGCCGAGGAAGCGACTCGGCAAGGAATCGCGCTCAGCGTTATCGGGATCCCGAAGACCATCGACAATGACATCTCCTTCGTTCAAAAGACCTTTGGTTTCGAAACCGCGGTCGGGGAAGCACGGCGCGCAATCTATGCGGCCAACACCGAGGCCGAGGCCGCGCGCAACGGCATCGGACTGGTCAAGCTCATGGGCCGCGACTCCGGGTTCATCGCCGCTTATTCAGTCCTAGTTGAGAGCCAGGTGAACTTTTGTCTCATTCCCGAAATTCCATTCAAACTCGAGAAGTTCCTCGCCGAACTGAAGACGCGACTGGAACGGAGAGGCCACGCGGTAATCGTTGTGGCGGAAGGGGCCGGCCAGGATCTTATGGAGAAGACAGCCGAGCGTGATGCTTCCGGAAATGTCAAGTACGGCGACATTGGAACATTCCTTCGAGACGCGATCAAGGCCCACTTCAAGGGAGATGGCATTGAATTAAGTATCAAGTACATCGATCCCAGTTACACCATCCGGAGCGTGCGAACAAATCCGCATGATTCGGTTTTCTGCCTGCTGCTGGGGCATGGTGCTGTGCATGCCGGCATGAGCGGCAGGACGAATATGGTTGTCAGCTTCTGGAACCACCAGTTCACCCATGTGCCGATAGCGCTCGCCGCGTCCCAGCGGAAGAAGATCGATCCCGAGGGATCTCTTTGGAGCAGCGTTCTCGCCTCCACGGGCCAACCGTCGAAAATGTTTTGATAGATGGCCAAGAGACGGAGACGGCGACGTCTTCAGATCGTGGTCTTTTCTCGAAAGGTGTCTAAGACGTCGGCGACGGAGGTGAACCGATCAATTCCGCCGAGCCGCGCATCTACTCCCTCGCTACGGAAGCGTTCGCGCACAGATGACCGCGCTTCGACGACCTGAATACGCCGGCCCCCAGCGGTCAGTTCATCGGCCAAGCTCGCCAGCATGTGTGCGCTGTGCATGTCCACCTGGGGTGTACTGGAAAGATCCAGTACGACGAGTTTGGGCGAGACAGGTTCAACGCGCACGCGATCCAGAATCGTGTCGCGCACATGGTCCATATTGAAATAGACGAGACCTGCCTCGGGCCGTAGGATCAGCACGCCGGGGATCACTTCGTTATTCGGATTCCGCTCGCGATCGGAAAAGCGCCGAGTGCCGGGAATTCGCCCGAGAAGGGCGACATGCGGTCGCGAAGCGCGACGGATCAATAGCACCAGAGAGATGATGGCGCCAATCATCACGCCGCGCAGCAGGCCTTGCCCGAGCACGCCAACGATGGCAGCAACGGCCACGACGAACTCAGGGCGATCACTGCGCCAGAGGTGATTGAGGGCGGAAACGTTAAAGAGACCGACGACCGCCACCAACACCACCGCCGCCAAAACGGGCTGGGGCAGGGCTCGAAGCAGGTGCGAGAAGAACAAGACCACCACCAACATGATTCCCGCCGCGATGCCGCCCGACAAGGGCGTTCGCGCGCCCCCACCTTCATTGACCAGAGATTGAGACATCCCACCGCTAACCGGGAAACCGCGCCCCAATCCGGCGGCGAGGTTGGATGCGGCGAGCGCGAGAAATTCCTGATTCGCATCGAGACGCCCGCCGTACTTTGCGGCGAAGGTGCGGCCAATCGCGGCCGTTTCTACCGCTCCTAGCAGAAAACATGCGAACGCCAAGGGCAACAACTCGTTCGCGTCGGACCAGTGAATCGCGGGAAGGCCGATGTCTGGCAGCCCTTGCGGCACTTCGCCCAGCAACTTTACTCCACGAGCATCGAGGCCGAGCCAGCCTGAAGCCACAATCGCGCCCACCACGACGAATAACGCGACGGGTTTGTTCTTGAGGAAGATCTTCCCGAGCACGAGCATCGCGAGCGCAACGCTACCGATCGCAAGGGAGGTCGCGTTGGTTTCGCGCAAGTGCTTGAGGAAGTAGCCGCTGTTGACCCAGAAATTGCCATGTGCACCGTGGATGCCAAAAAGCTTAGGCAATTGCGTGCTGGCGAGGAAGAGCGCCACGCCGCACTTGAATCCCACCATCACGCTCTCAGAGATGAAGTTAATAATCGAGCCGGCTTTGACCAGCCATGCGACGAAGGCGATGACCGCAACAAGCAAGGCCGTGCCCGCCGCCAGCGCGCTGAACCGGGTCGTGTCGCCTCCCGCAATTTCGCCCAGCGAAGCGCCCACGAGTAGAGATATGGCGGATGTGACCGTGATGGCTGTGTATCGTGAACTGCAGAACAGCCAGAAGACCAGCCCTCCAAACAAACACGCGTAGAGTCCCGCTTGGGGAGGCAGGTTCGCCAGCGATGCGTCGCCTAGTCCGGCCGGCAAAAGGTAGGCAGCGAGGGTGATGCCTGCGACAACGTCACCACGCAACCAGCTTCGGTCGTAGCTCCTTAGCCAGTCAATCACTGGAAGGGGAAGGCTCATATGATTCGCACCAAATCTCAACAACTAAGCGCTGCGGCATCCTTCTTCAGTATCGAATTCCTACGGTCAGCGCAATAAACTGCGTGCTTACGTTTTTCGTTGGGGCGTAGTGATAGCGCGCCTCCGTATAAAGTCGGTATGGAGCTTCGCCAACCCTTACGGTGAACCCCACGCCAGCGTTCGCTCCCCATGCACTCGTGCCAGTCGTTGCCCGCGTCTGGTTGGCCGTTACCATTCCCGACGAGCAACTGAATCCCCACCACAGCCAGGCGGGAGTGCAAACGGTGGCGGGGCCGGCGGTAATGCCCCGTGAGAGCCAATTCTTTCGGTAATACCAGCCACCGCCACCAATGAGATAGGCGCCGAGCCGGTGTCTCTGGAATTCGTATCGGTAGTTTCCCGTAAGGGCATACAGGTTACTGTTGCCGTCGAGATTGCCTAACTGAGGAGTTGTCGCCTGGAGCGGTAGCAAGACTCCGCCGGAGGGATACATCCTGTTCCACAAGAACTCGCCGATGATTGCATGGCGCGAGTTGAGGTTGTAACCGACTCCACCTGTGGCACCCCATCCAATGCCCGTGGCCTGCGCGGTTGAACTGATAGGCACGTTGAGCACCATGGCCACGTTGCTGTTAATTTTGCACACCTCGCCGCAATCATCCTGAGCTTCCAGAAGTTGCAGAGCCGCAAGGCCGATCAGCAGAGCAAGAATGCTGCCGAGCTTCAACTTGCAAACTCGCATATTACACTCCAATCGGAGTCTCGCCCTTGGCTCCCGACGTGGCGTGGACAGCAATCTGCAGCGTGGCGCTGCACTAGGGGCCGTTCAAAGCTCTGAGGTATTCATACTGCTCTGTGCAGATCTTCACCACTAGGGGAATCCCTAGGATGCGGAGCAGATCGATTTTGGCTGGTCAGGGCCGGGTATGGCGTGATCGAATGTACTGTTGCGGTGCGGGCGTCAGTCGGAGATACATTGGCGAAGAAAACAATCATCGTCATCGCGGCGGTATTCATCGTCGTGCTTGCGCCTTTCCTCCGCGCACAACAGCAACCTCAGACAAAACCAGTTCGTTTCGAACTCACTCCGTTCATGGGTTATCGCACGAGCATGAGTTTCCCGGTTGATCCCCATGTCACAGGGACGAACCCTCGGGTCGTGCTCGACGCGAGCCCGAGCTATGGTGTTGCGTTTGGGGTACGCCTCCATGCAGACGAGGACATGGTCGAAGTACGCTGGGCCAGGCAAGACTCCTATGTCCACGCGGAGGACATTACGCCGCAACCCCCGCGCCAGCGCGTGATTCTCGATCAGTTTCATGGAGACTTCAGCCACGAGCCCATGGTGGAAGACTGGGCCGCATGGGCAAAGCCGTTTGTAATCGCCAGCGTCGGTGCCACCCATGTTTCCAGTAATACGAATATCAGTTTCACTCGTTTTTCGTTTGGAATCGGAGGAGGGATCAGGTTCTATCCCACTCGCCATTTCGGCTTCAAGATTCAAGCCGAATGGTTACCCGTGTTTGCTGATCCGCATGTGGCTTTCATCTGCGGCGCTGGTTGCATCGTTCATGTCGGTGGCACGCTAAGTTCTCAGGGCGAAGTCTTGGCAGGGCCGATTCTTCGATTCTGATTTCTCGATTTTAGTCGGCTCGGAGAAAAACGGCGGGCAGATTGATTTGTTGCCTTGCCCTATCAACCTCGGAGGACTTTTGAATTGCAGTAGCAGTTCGTGAGCCACAGGTTCGTTTTCCCATGCGCTCGATCACGTCAAGTCCTTCCGTTTCAATTTATCGTCAGCGCCACGGCACCTTGTGGTGCAAATCGTACGCTCCGGTGAATAGAGAGGCATTTAGGGATTTCCCTAGTTGTTGCAAGCGGGAACACCTCTGAGAATAGAAGCCCGAGTGGCCGCTGTTTTCCTTTTCCTGGCATTCGCCAAGACCGTCATGCTGCCTGTGCCACGGAGACACGCGGCAGCAAGGTGAGATCTGCCATGTCGAAGCCAGGTGTTCGGAACCGCGGCATAGCGGAGGGCAGTGTGGGGGCCCATGCGTGACCCGGCACTGAAACGGTACGTCACTTGGAAAAATCCGCAGTAGGTCCACAGCGGGAAGGTAGGTTCCTATGAGTGCAAAGGGCATCATCTCAATCGAGGCCAGAGCAGCTAAGACAGATGGGGAGAAACTCCTGAAACAATATGGGTGTGGGCCTGTTCCCTTCATAGGGGCTGACGGGCTATATGACCGACATCTTCTTTTCGATAACGTAAGCGATCCCGCGAAAACCGATGCCAGACAGCGCTATGAGGCTCTTGCGCATTCCGTCCGAGATGTTCTCTCGCAGCGATGGATACTCACGGAAAAGAATTACGAACGCGAGAATCCTAAGCGAGCCTACTATTTGTCCATGGAGTTTCTGCTTGGCCGCTCGTCAGCCAACAATGTCACCAACCTCCTGCTGGATGGGTATGTAGCGCCTACAGCGAAGGAGAGAGGAATTGATCTGCTGTCATTGCTCGAGCAAGAGCCCGACGCGGGGCTGGGCAATGGTGGCCTGGGGCGGCTGGCGGCATGCTTCCTAGACTCCATGGCAACTCTGCAACTTCCTGCCACCGGCTACGGCCTGCGTTACGAGTACGGGATCTTTAAGCAATCTATACAGGACGGATGGCAACATGAACGAGGTGATAACTGGCTGCGTCACCCGGACCCGTGGGAGGTCCCCCGCCCTGATGAGGCAGTGGAGGTAAAGTTGAATTGCGCTTTCGAACTGCAGGGAGGGTCATTGCGGGTCGTTCCCGGCCAGCCGACCACTTTGCTTGGCGTCCCCTACGACCGACCGGTTGTGGGTTATGGCGGAAAAACAATCAATACTCTGCGACTGTGGGCGGCGGCCGCCTCCAACTACTTCGATTTCCAGGAGTTCAGTAGCGGAGATTTCGCGGAAGCGATGGCTGAGACTCTCGCAGCTGAGTCACTGACCCGTGTCTTGTATCCCGACGACTCAACGAGCAAGGGACAGGGACTGCGATTCCTCCAAGAGTATTTCCTCGTAGCATGTTCCCTTGCCGATCTTGTGCGACGCTACCGGCGCGGCAATACCAACTGGAGTGGGCTTGCCGACAAGGTGGCCATCCAGCTCAACGATACTCACCCGGCCATGGCAGTACCCGAACTCATGCGGATCCTGCTCGACGACGCGCATCTTGGATGGGACCAGGCTTGGGATCTGACACAAAAGGCTCTGGCGTACACCAACCACACGCTACTGCCGGAGGCGCTCGAGAAATGGCCGCTAGATTGGTTCCAGACGATGCTTCCTCGACACCTCGAGGTCATATTGGAGATCAATCACCGTTTGCTCAAGGACGTTCGGAGCCGATTTCCGGGTGACGAGAAACGCATTGAGCGAGTCAGCCTGATCGAAGAGGGCGCGCAACGAAAGATCCGCATGGCAAACCTGGCCATCGTGGGTTCGCATAGCACAAATGGAGTAGCGGCCATTCACTCCCAGCTTTTGCGGACGATGACCGTCAAAGAACTGGCTGAGCTGTTTCCCGAACGTTTTAACAACAAGACCAACGGGGTTACGCCGCGGCGCTGGTTGCTGCTTGCGAATCCTGCCTTGGCTCACGCGATCACGGAAGTTATCGGTGATGGCTGGATCACTGAACTCGATCAACTCAAGAATCTCAAGCCGTTCGCCGACGACAAGGGCTTTCGTGACGCCAACCGCAAGGCAAAGCGCGAGGCAAAATCACAATTTGCCAACTGGCTCAAAGCCACATCGGGCCAGGTAGTCGACCCGGATAGCATCTTCGATGCGCACGTCAAGCGGATTCACGAATACAAGCGGCAACTGCTCAACGCACTGCGTATTACGGTGCTTTACAACCGCCTGCGGGAGAATCCGAATCTGGAGATGAGCCCACGCACGTTCTTCTTCGCCGGTAAGGCGGCACCGGCCTACCGGCTGGCCAAGCTGATTATCAAGTTCATCAACAGTCTTGCCGCAACGATTGATCGTGACCCGGTAGTGCGCGGGCGTCTCAAGGTCTTGTTTCTGCCCGAATACTGCGTTTCCCTCGCCGAGCGGCTGATTCCTGCCAGCGACGTCTCCAACCAGATCTCTACCGCCGGCTATGAGGCGAGTGGAACCGCCAATATGAAGTTCATGATGAATGGAGCGCTCACGATCGGAACTCGCGACGGCGCGACCATCGAAATGGCGGAGGAAGCTGGCGAAGAAAACTTTTTCCTGTTTGGGCTGACAGCAGATCAGGTGGTCAACAGCCGCGGATGGTACAACCCGTCGTGGCATTACGAGAATGAGGCAGAAACTCGCGCGGCATTGGACCTGGCATTCTCTGACCAGCTAGGCGGCAATGAATCCGAGGCTTTCACGCCGCTCCGCGACAATCTTTTGACGCAGGGGGACTTCTACATGCATCTGGCGGACCTGAAATCTTACCTGGATGCAGATCGTCGACTGGTGGAACTGTACGCCCAACCCGATGACTGGGCGCGTAAAGCGATTCTCAATATCGCAAGTTCGGGGAAGTTTTCGAGTGACCGGACGATCAGTGAGTACGCAAACGACATTTGGAAGGTGAAACCGTGTCCGGTGCCGTAGCCACGAGTTCCCGAGGGTGCTGTTGGTAGGACTGCCGGGCAACGAATTCATCGACCGTAAATGATTCCCGCCACGAAAATCGGGCAGAGCTCGCCTCTCGGCGCAGCAGTCAGTGATGGTGGTGTCAACTTCAGTTTGTACTCACGCGATGCTACAGCGGTCGACTTGCTGTTGTTCGATCGGGAGGATGACGCGCGGCCAGCGCGAGTGATCTCTCTGGATCCATTCGTCAACCGCACGTACCACTACTGGCATGTCTTCGTTCCGGGCGTGCAGTCGGGACAGTTGTATGGGTATCGAGTTTATGGGCCATTTGATCCTTCCCGAGGATTACGTTTTGACTCTAGCAAGGTCCTCCTCGACCCGTATGGTCGTGCGGTCGCTGTTCCCAAGACTTACTCTCGTAAGTTGGCACAAGAACAAGGTGATAATGCGGCGACGGCGATGAAGAGCGTGGTTGTAAATCCACGCGTGTACGACTGGGAAGGAGATATTCCGCTCAGACGGCCCTCTTCGCAGACGATCATCTATGAAATGCATGTAAAAGGATTCACGCGGCATGCAAGCTCCGGGGTTTCAGAAGACACTCGGGGCACTTTCCGGGGACTTATTGAGAAGGCTTCATACCTCCAGGACTTAGGCATCTCGGCTGTCGAACTTCTGCCCGTCTTCCAGTTCGATCCACAGGATTGTCCGCCCGGTCTCGTCAACTATTGGGGATATTCTCCGGTCTCATTTTTCGCGCCGCATCAGGCCTACAGCTCTCGCCAAAACCCATTAGGCGCAGTCGATGAGTTTCGCGATATGGTCAAGTCGCTACACCGAGCGGGGATTGAGGTGATTTTGGACGTCGTCTTCAATCACACTGCTGAAGGTGATCATCGGGGTCCAACAATGAGCTTTCGTGGCCTCGATAATAATGCCTACTATCTTTTGGAACAGGATCGGTCGCACTATGCCAACTATAGCGGTACGGGGAACACGCTGAATGCCAATCATTCCATCGTTCGTCGCATGATTGTGGACAGTCTCCGGTATTGGGTCGAAGAAATGCATGTGGACGGTTTCCGTTTCGATCTAGCGTCAATCCTTGCACGCGATTCGGTTGGCCACGTGATGTCCAATCCTCCTGTGCTTTGGGATATCGAGTCGGATCCAACTCTGTCCGGCACAAAGATAATTGCTGAAGCTTGGGATGCTGCGGGCCTGTACCAGGTCGGCAGTTTTGTGGGAGACAGCTGGAAGGAATGGAACGGACGCTTTCGCGATGACGTGAGAGCTTTCTTTCGTGGCGAGAATGGATCCCTGCCGCACTTCGCTGACCGCTTGGTTGGCAGTCATGAGATTTATCGCCACAAGGAGCGCGAAGCCGAACAGAGCGTGAACTTCGTAACGTGTCACGACGGATTTACGCTGAATGACCTCGTCTCCTACGATCACAAACACAACGAAGCCAACGGTGAGGAAAACCGTGATGGCGCAAACGACGATCGAAGTTGGAACTGTGGAGTAGAAGGCTCTACGACGGATCCTGAGATTGAGCGCCTCCGAACCCGCCAAGTGAAGAATTTCATGACGGTCACGCTGCTTTCTCTCGGCATTCCCATGTTCTTGATGGGAGACGAAGTCCGGCAGACGCAGGATGGCAATAACAACGCTTACTGTCAAGATAACGAGTTGAATTGGTTCGATTGGTTTTTGCTGGTGAAGCATGCAGACGTGCATCGTTTTGTGAAGCGGCTCATCGCGAGACGACTACGGCGAAATATCGGCCCCGAGCGCCAGCGGATGACCTTGATTGAGTTAATTCGGGAGGGAATTAAAGGCTGGCATGGAGTAAAACTCAACCAACCGGACTGGAGCGATCATTCGCACAGTGTCGCCCTCAGTGTCGAGTTGCCAAGGGAAGGTCTGCTTGTCCATTTCATCTTCAATGCTTATTGGGAGGCTCTTGATTTCGAACTTCCGCAGACAGGAACTGGGGAGGAGAATTCATGGCGGCGATGGATCGACACTTTCCAGGAGTCGCCCGAAGACATAACAGCATGGCAAGAAGCACCGACTATTTCTGAGACTACATATCACGTGGGGCCCCGGTCTGTGATTGTTCTTTGGGCGAATCTGGGCGAACGCACGAAGCACTTAGTGCCAGCTGATCATACGGAGTGATATAGCTCTTCGGCGCGACCGAAACGTTCGGGGCCTCACGAAATCACGAGTTGAACTGAACATTTTCGTGCGCGCCTTGGCACGTCTACCAGTCATCGTTGGTGCTATTCCATGTCTTGTCCGGATTATAGCGTTCCATCGCCGAAGCGATCTTGGACGTATCCGGGCCCATATCCTTCTGATAGACGACACCGTCGTAGCTGACGATGAAGGTTTGCACACCGGTGACGCGATAGTCGGCGGGCCAAGCGACGATAGCAAATCCGCCGATCATGACGCCTTCGATGAAATAATTCAGAGTGCCTAATCGAGCTGCTGGTCCCTGCCCCTCTAAGAGCTTGAAGTAATAGCCGTGGAAAGGCTTTTTCTCGGCGTAGCCGTCGGCCAACGCCTTCGCAACCGCCTCACCTACCGGGCCTTCCCAATTTCCGTCCGCATTCTGCCAGGCTAGCCCGTCATGTTTTCCGGGGGTACTTATGACCTTCTGTGCGTACTGGAACACCACGGAGTTGTCGTGGACTTGCGAGGCGTATTCGAGCTGCGCTTCCACGTAGCCGCGGCAGATCGTAATGGCATCGAGTTCGTTGGCTCCGATGCGCCGCGCGAGTACTTCCCGGTGGCCCGCCTTAGTATCGAAGATCCACTTTCCGTTCCGCTTGACGATGGGGATGGGGAAAGGCCATTCCTCATTGCCTACCACGAGGATGGCGCGATTGAGATTTTTGGGGTCAATCTGCACGGACTTCTTTTCATCAGCCTTGGCGGCGAAAGCAACTGAAACTCTCTTATCCGCGACCGGATCGGCAGTAGCCACAAAATCCTCACCGCCGGGACCGAACAGTTGCAGAAGTGAGGGCACATCAAATTGGTCCGCGGCTGCGATCAGGAAGTCGGCTGCTTGCTGCGGATTGGCAAAGGTCTTCTGCGCGGGCGGTGAAGACTTGGCCGAGTCAGCCTTCGGCTGTGCCTGCGAAAGTGCACGGCCGGGCAAGCCGCAGAGTGCGATTAGCAAGGTGTAGAGGATGTAGTTCGCGATCACCTTCGATTTTGTGGATGTCATATGTTTTTCCTTGTCATGGCGTCGCCTACCTCCGCCGTCCGCCACCCCCGCCGCCCCCGCCGCTCCTCGACCCTCCGCCGCCTCGGGATCCGCTCATACTTGAGGAGCCGCGCTGACTGCTGGTGCGGGCGGAATTTCCACTCATCCCGCTAGAAGCTCCGCCGAAGGCGCTCTTATTCGATCCGCCAGGAGAGTCAGGAACTTGTCGGTTGCCCACTCGATCGGCCCCACCCCCTCCTGCCCCACCCCCTCCTCCCCGTTCCGTCGTGCCCGCTTGTTGCCGACCACCGTTGCCTCGATCACCCGACTGTTGTCGATCTCCAGTTCCTCGATCGCCGGACTGTTGTCGGTTTCCATTCCCACGATCCGTCGTGCCGGCCTGTTGTCGTCCACCCGATTGACCCTGATTCTGCCGCGCATTCGCCTGCCGATTGGCCATGGAATCGCCGCGAGCAGTGCCGCCATATTGATTCGCCGTTGCGCGGTCCGAATATGGCGCACCACCGCGATGTTGCGGATTGTGCTGCCAGCTGTTGCCGCGACCGCCAGCCGGTTGCTGCGCCGGACGGTTGCTGACATTCGTGCGGTTGGAGTTGTTTACGCGGTTGGAGTTGTTCACGAAGTTATTTTGGTTGTTGATCGTGATGTTATTGTTGCCGCCACCCCATCCGCACCCGTAGCCCCAGCCGCCGCCCCACGCGGCCCCCATTGCGATCCCGACACCGAACGATATCGCCATCCCCGCCGCGTAGTAGCCTGGCGGAGGATATGCGATTGGCGGATAAGGGTAGACTGGTGGTCCATACACCACGGTGGGGTTATAGGTCGGAACGTACACGACCTGCGGGTTTGCCTGCTCGATGACGACAACCGTCTTGCTCTCTACTACCTTGGTTTCCACTTTCTGCTGATCGCTCGATTTCAGGTTTCCTGCATCCTTAGCCTTCACGCGCATACGCTGCACAGCTTCCATGACATCAGCCTGCTGGGCCAAGAAAGCGTTGCCAAGATCCGTGGTCCACTTGATGTTCTCTGAAAGTTGCTTCACCGCGTCGGGCAGGGCAGCCATTGCCTGAACGCTAGGGTCCCATTCCTGCTTCTTTACTGCGTCGACCAGGGCCTTGTCCTTAAGGTCTTTGTGCTGCTGCAGCCACTGCTGGAGCTGAATGATTTCCAGTGGATAAGTGGAGGCGGCGAGCACCTGAGCAAGAAGGGGATCGGGGTACAATGCGATGGGCGCGACCAGTGAATCGAGCTGATCATTAGGAATCTTGGGAGCCGCTTCCGCCGGTGGGGCGGCCTGCTGCGTTGCGGGCAGCGCATATACTGCGGAGTCGCCTACTAGCATGAGGAATGAACACAGCAACGCCAATAGATCGCGAACGCTCCAAAACGGCAACTTTGCTCGAAGTAATTTCATAGCTTTATGCCCTTACGGTTTCCACCGCTGACGCGCTTGACACTGCGTTGACTTTTCCGGTTACCAATTGCAGCGTCTGAGGCTAGAATCAACCCTAGGTTTCACTCGAAGTTGGTGCAACTAGGGAAATCCCTAACCACGGCTAAGCTGGAAGATCAGATGATTATTGGCTACACCATTGGCGACAGTCCGATGCGTGTTGCTGATCACAGCCGCAGGAGATTCGACCTTACCTTGTCGCAGTCGCCTCTGAGCGCAATGAATCGAGGGTCAGTTACTGCGGATTGCTGGTGCGATTTAGTCCTTGGGCCATTTCCCAAGCTCGTACCTTCTGCCGCCCCTCATCAAAGATCCGCTCGTAGTTTCCTTTGGTTACCTTCTCGCGGGTGTTGGCGTCCAGAAGTTTCCACAGCGGTTCGTATTGGTAATAGACCTTCAAGTATTTTTCCTGGCTGGAAGGTGCGACCTCATCGGAGCCGAACAGGAAGCGTTCCGGGAAGCGATTGAGCAGGTCAACGGTAACTCGGGTCGCTTCCGGACTCGAGAGTACGTATTTGGCAACCTCATCCCATGAGATGTCGAAGTAGATGTGACTGAACTGCGGGTCAGCTAAGATTTCTGCCAACTGTACGGCGTGATTCTTAATCGGCCGAACCACGCGGCCCATTCCAGTATGAGCCCAGATGATGGTTGTGTCGGGGTGCCTCCTGAAAAGGGCTTTCATCTGATTCAGGTACACGGGTTGCGAGCCTTCCTTCGCGAAGGGCACATCCATGTCGCTGTGTATCAGAACTACGAGTCCAACTGCTTTCGAAAAGTCGAGAATCCGGTCAAGAGCCGGATTTTGCAGACTGGCAACCTCTCCCGCAACCTTGGATGACACGAACTCCTTGTGAATCGTGAACTCACCGATGCCCGTGAACACGCCGGGAAAAGTCTGAAGCACTCGGCGAATATGATCGGCGGCATACATGTCAGCTGGATTGAAGCCGGTAATCATGGGATCGAAACGAGCCTGCTGTTCCTTCGAAAGCGAACGGTATGCCATTGCAATGTAGGCATCGGTGAAGGAGTAGTAGTAGAGCGGAGCATCCGTCTGCAGGTAATAGGTAGGAGCGTAGTCGCCGGAATTCTGGTACGACCATTCTTGTTGCAACGGAATTCCGAACAGCGCCACGCGTCCGACTTTCGTCCCCATGATCTTCAGAAAGTCATGAATGTCTGTGCCTTCCTGAATGTAGTTGGTCAGATGGAAGTGAACATCGTTCAGTTCGTACGAAGCCTGCTGGGTAGCTTCAGGCACTAATACGGAAGAACCCTCAATCGACTCGATCAGGCAGATTGCGACTACGATGCATACGCAAACAAGCAGGCGCTTCCAGAAGTAGGTTTGTTGCGTGTCCATATTGAGGGCCTTCAGAAAGAGCCGAAGCTTCAACCGTCAAGCTCACGCACCTATTTCCACCCAACTGATGCCGGCGAATAGAGGTTGTAGTTCAACTTGTTGGCCACATACTCGATCACCTTTTGTGCTTTGACGCTGTTTCCGGCTTCATCCAGTGGAGGTGCAAAGACGGCAATTGCGCCTTTCCCGGGGACGATCGCTACGATCCCGCCGCCAACTCCGCTCTTGGCAGGCAGTCCTACACGCCACGCCCATCCACCGGACCCGTCATAGAGACCAGCCTCGGTCATCGTGCTGAGGATGTGTGGAATCGCTTCGGCTTTGATCACTTGTTCGCCGGTGGCGGGATTGATACCGTTGTTCGCCAGAGTTGCGCCCATTCGGGCAAGCTGGGTAGCGTTCACACCAACGGAACATTGTTTGGTATAGATATCCACCGACTCAAAAGGATCGGCGTAGATGCGGTCATACTTGGCCAAAAGCATCGAGAGCGCTTTATTGCCGGTGTTGGTGGCTGCTTCAGATTTGTAGACCTCATCAATCAGTGTCAATTTCTCTCCCGCCACCCGGCTGTAAAACTCCAGGATCGTGTTCCATTTGTCGTCTACATCCTTGCCCGCAATCAGGCTGGTGGTGGCAATGGCCCCGGCATTCACAAACGGGTTCCCGGTGTGGCTCGGCATATCCACGACGGCGACGGGAGAATTGAAAGGCCGTCCCGTGGGCTCAGAGCCGATTTTTTCAAAGACCTTGTCCGGTCCTAGCGCATCCATCGCTAGTGCCAGCGTATAGACTTTGGAAATCGACTGGATGGAGAAGGAATAGTTCACGTCACCCTTAGTGAGAACCTGGTTATCGGTAGTCACTATCGCGATTCCAAATAGCTTTGAATCTACCTGCGCGAGGTAGGGGATGTAGTCGGCGTTCTTACCGTTCTTGTCATCCTTGAACTTGTCGTACGCCTCCTGAATCACCGCGGCCACGACTTCTCTTCTGGGAGCCACCGGACTGGAACGACCGGTCTGAGCGGCGACTCGGATCGGAAGCAAAGACGGCACAATGATTGTGGCGAGGAGAAGCGCTGGTACCGTCCAGTTTCTATTGAACATTGACGTTTCCTTTCCAGCGCAGGCAGGAGTCATAGGCTTGGGGTTTTGAACATCTTGTCCCAGTCAAATTTGAAGGAGAACTGCATTCGGTAATCGTTGGCATTGAATCCGTCGCTAAAGTTCACCCGTCGGCCAAATTGGAATTCGCCGCCCATCGTCACCCTTGGAATCGGGTGGTAGAGCAGGTTCCCGACCGCATAGTGGCCCTGGTGAAAATCCGAGGGAAGCTGTGCGCTGGAGTTCTCAATGTTGAGCATTGAGTAGCCGACCGAACTCGTGAAGTGCTCGTTCCAGGTGTGATCGAGAAACGAAACGAGACCCAATACTGGCAGGGCAACACCTTTAACGGGCAAACGCGAACCCGGTGGGTTGTTCTGGATACCAACATCCACTGGGGCGTCGTTCATGTAATTCTCAATGCCCGCTCCGTAAGCAAACGCCAACTTTGCGACATTCTTTTTCGACAGGTTAAGGTTGGAAGTCAGGTTCAGTCCCCAGCCCACGACACTGCCACCGAGATTGATGGGATTCCCACTAGTGTCAACCCATCCGATCTTCCGAACAATTCCGGCCATTTGCACATAGCCCCAGTCCCTAACGATCCGGGCATTTCCGGAAAGATCCGGGAAGTTGAACCGGGGGTGGATGTTTGCAAGCTCGATACGATCGGCATAAACGCCCTGGTCACCGCTCGCGCCGGGCCTCTCAAGAGCGATCGTGACGCTGCCTCTCTTGCTGCGGACCGGCATCCAGCGCAACTGTACGTTGCGGAAGAAGACCATCCCGTTCGGGCCCCAGTACTCCACCGTGTTCGGGAATACGTCGATATCCATGAACGGGCTCCAGGTTTGTCCGCCTCCGAACTGACCCAATTCTCCGTAGGCATGCCGCAGACGGAAGGTAGTTTGGCCCGCATCAACTCCTGTTCCGAACAATTCGAATTCGAAGACCGTGTTCAAATCGCCATACTTCGTAGGCGTGGATGACTTCACTCCGAAACGGGTCTGCCGCACACCGGCATAGACATTGCCGCTCGGTGCATATTGATTGGGGAAAGAAGGCAACTGCGTGGGACGCACGACGTCAAACCAGTTCGGATTCACCTGCGCGAAGTCGTATCCGGAGTCGAGCATGGCGAATCCATAAAAGCTAACGCTGCCCTTCGGTTCCGTTATTTCACCTTCCAGTGGGACGGTTCCGGCCTGGGGCTGAGCGATCACTGCCTCCGAGGGCACGGCGACCATTGGCTCGGGCTGGGCAGCAGGCTTTTTTGCCTCGGCTGGGGTTTGTGGGGCAGTGGATGGCTTCTGTGCCGCAGTCGCGGCACGCATTTGCCCCTTTACCTCTTCGAGTTCCTTCTCTAATTGTTCGAGCTTCTTGTTTAGCTCTTGCAGATCCGGTGTTTGTGAGTCTTGGGTTTGCGCTCGAGCAGGCTGAATCGAAACGGTCGACAAGATGAATAACAACAGCGCGGTAGGACCGACAGCTGTCCAATTAGCTCGAAGCTTCGATCTCATACAGACTCCTGTTCTCGACAACCTGCTTACATGGTGCTGCCGGGGATCCGCAGTCAGCCACCGACAACTTTTATGCCGAAGGGGTTAGGGAAACAATTAGGGAAATCCCTAGCTTGGATAATCCTCTGTACGGCGAGTTCCTTGGAAGGGCGTTCGAGAACGCAGATTGCGTACTAGGGATTTCCCCAGTGGCGAAAATGCCGATGCTGACCTAGGAATAGCTCTTGGTAGAAACGCGGCTCCGGCATTGCGGCGACGAAGCGGGAATCGGTCTGTTCTAAAGGAGTCGGACTGTTACCCGAGGACGGTAAAGCTGGCCGATGACTATGCGCTTTGCTTGAGCTACAAGTGCGCCCTTGAAGTTGGAACCGTTATGAACATTCGCGTAATTCTAATTATCGGCATCCTTCTCACCACAAATCTCTTCGCGCGAGAGAAGACCGACGTGTTGGTCATGAAGAACGGTGACCGCATGACGTGCCAAATTAAGGGACTCGAAGCCGGAGTGCTGTACGTCAGTTTCGACTACATCGATGGCACGGCTCAAGTTGAGTGGTCGAAGGTTGCCCACGTCGAAAGCAAGGAGCTCTTTATCGTAAAGACGGAGGACGGCTCGGTGTACACGGGTAGGATCAATACTGCCGAAGCACCGGGTGGCCAGCCGGTGAAGATTCAGGTGGTGGAAGCCGGGGAGACGGAAACGCAAGCGAAGGGAGTAGAGCTGGAAAGCCCGAAGATTGTCTCGATGGTCGAGACATCCGACAACTTCTGGCGGCGGTTCAACGGCGAGTTGAGCTTCGGAGTGATCTATGCCAAAGGCAATCAGTCGACACAGTACAGTCTGGGCTCACAGACGATATACCTGCGCGAACGCTGGTCGGTAGGGGCCAATATAAGTTCCAATCTGTCCTCAAGTACCGGTACCAGCCCATCAACCCGCAATTCTTTCGACGTGGTTGGGAAACGGCTCTTGCCGTGGAATAAGTACTTCTATTCTGGTCTGGGCGGCCTTCTGCAAAGCTCGGCACAAGGAATCACCTTACAAACCAGCATCGGCGGCGGCATCGGTCGCTTTCTTAAGGATACCAATCGAAGCAGAATCTCGATTCTCGGTGGTTTATCTTGGCAGAATACGAGTTACCAGCCGTCGCTTGTCCCTGTGGGCAAGCAAAGCCTCATAGCCGCGGTGATTGCTGCAGATATCAATGCCTTTCGGTTTAATAAGACGAACTTGAATATCACCGCTACGCTCTTCCCGGCCCTCTCCGAACCTGGCCGATTTCGCTCCAATACAAACGCGACGTATTACGTCAAACTCATCAGCAACCTGTCGTGGAATGTCTCATTCTACGATAGCTGGGATAGTCGACCACCTGAGGGCTTCGCCGGCAGTGACTACGGAACCAGTTCGGGACTTAGCTGGACATTCGGACTGAAGTAACAAAAGTAAAGAGATGATTAAGCTGTTGATAGTAACTGCAGTGTATGTAGACGGAGATACATAAGAATCGCTAAAACCGTGACTGCAATAAAAATGATCGGGGTGTCGATGCGTTATAGGACCCTAGTCGTCGCTTCCTGGGCTGTGCCACTTGTGTGCGGATGTCTTATTCTCCCATTGCGGGCGCAAACTTCGTTGCCAGATCATCCACAGCCACAACAGTCATTGCCGGATGCTCCCTCTGCTAGTCGTCCGTTACCCGAACATCCTAAGTCCCAGGCACCCTCCGGGGCGGCAGGTACTGCAAAGCCAGTCGACGAAGCATGGCCTCGCAAAGCCACTCGAGGAGACGAGACAATCTCCATGTATCAACCACAAGTGGAAGCCTGGAAGGGTGATGAAGTCCACGCCTATGCAGCCCTTTCGGTATTGAGCACTACCAAGAAGACGACGAAATATGGAGTGGTATGGTTCACGGCCCGAACTGAGGTTGACAAAGTGAACCGCCAGGTAACGTTGGACGACTTCAGAATCACCAAGGTCAAGTTCCCAACGATGGAAACGAAGGAGGCTGAATATCAAGCCTTCCTACAGACCAAGCTGCCGAAAACCGCCAAGGTAATAGCTCTCGACCGGTTGGAGACCTCTTTGGCTGCTAGCGATTCCGAGCAGGCCGGAGTCGAGGCGTTGGCCGTGAACAACGACCCTCCCGCGATCATCTTTACCACGAAGCCATCGTTGCTCGTACTCATCGACGGGCCCGCTCGGTACAGGGATGTCGGTGGCACAGGACTGAAGTTGGTGCTCAATAGTCAGTCCACGATCCTGCTCGACCCGGAGAAGAACGAGTACTACCTGAATGTGATGGATGGCTGGCTGCAGGCGCCGGATCTCGTGGCAGGTCCTTGGACTTACGCTTCGAAAATTCCTGATGACATGAAGGAAATCACTAAAGGCATCCACGAACGGCAGCAAGCAAAAGCGCCGGAAGGAAACGCGGCGCCGTCGTTGAAGCAAGCGAAAAAGGAGGGAAAAATTCCGGAAATCTATCTAAGCATGGCCCCTGCGGAGTTGTTGGTGACTGAGGGCGCTCCCCAGTTTGAGCTTATTCCTGACACTGAACTGGAATACGTGAAGAACACGACTGGCAATATTTTTAAAAATGTTGCCAGCCTCGATTACTACATTCTTATCGCAGGCCGATGGTTCCGATCGAAGTCTCTGGAGAGTGGTCCTTGGGAGTTTGTTGAAGGACAGAATCTGCCCGAGAAGTTCGCTCATATTCCTGAAAACAACCCTAAGGCCGGAGTCTTGGTATCGGTGCCGGGAACCGGGCCTGCCAAAGAGGCCCTCATCGCCAATGCCATTCCGCAGACAGCTACTATCACCCGCAGCCAGGCCCAGTTGGAGGTTGAGTACGATGGCGAACCCCAGTTCAAGAACATAGAGGGCACAAACCTGCAGTATGCCGTAAATACGGCAACTCCGGTTATCCGAGTAGATGATAAGAACTATTATGCTGTCGCGAACGCAGTCTGGTTCGTGGGTGCAGCTCCGGTTGGACCGTGGGCTGTGGCAACCTCAGTTCCGGCCGCAATCTATTCGATTCCTCCCAGTTCCTCTCTGCATTACGTCACGTATGTGAAGGTCTACCGCTCCACGCCGGATGTTGTTTACCTGGGCTACACTCCCGGGTATTACGGAACGGTCGTGTCTTCCAGTACAAGTACGGTTGTGTACGGCACAGGCTTTTACTATCCGCCCTACATCGGCAATTACTGGTATGGCGCGCCTTACACTTACGGAGTAGGCGTGGCCTCAACGTGGAGTTCCGGTACTGGTTGGAGCATCACGATAGGCGTCGGCTACACCTATGGCTATCCTTATTATTACTATCCGTGGTGGGGGCCATGGGGATACTACGGACCTTGCTGCTGGGGACCCGCTTGGGGATACGGCTACGGAGGCTATGCCAGCGCGAACGTATACGGTCGCTGGGGCAATGCTGCGTACGCGAGTACGGGTGCTGCCTGGGCGAATCCATACACCGGAAACTACGGTGGGGCAAGCCGCACCGCATTCCAAAACACGCAGCGCGGCACCGTGGGAGTCGCCGGTCGCGGCGCAAATACCAACATCTACACTGGGAACACTGCTGGAGGGCGGGGAGCCGTGGGCTACAATCCGCAGACCGGAATTGTAGCGGGCGGTGGTGCGGGATACGCGGGCAACATCTATAGCGGGGAAGGAGCTGCCGGGCGCGGCGGTTTCGCCTACAACACCAACACGGGCGGTGGCGTCGCCGCTGGCTCTAACAACATTTATGCAGGAAAAGACGGAGAAGTGTATCGCTATAACCGGCAGACCGGGAATTGGTCTCAGAACAGCGGCGACGGGTGGAAGTCAACGTCCAAGTCCCAGGCTAATCTCCAGCAGCAACAACAGGCACGTTCTGTAGGCCAACAGCGAACCCAGAACTTCAGCAGGGGCTCGACGGGTGGAGGAATGCGCGGCGGTGGCGGAGGCAGAAGAAGGTAACGAAGCTGCTGAAAAAAGAACTGACAAGTCTGACAGTTTCAAATGTTGTCGACTTGATGCTAGAAGAGCCTGGCCGGTGAGTGATTGAGTTTCTCCAGGCAATCGGCAAGGAGCACGTTGAATGGAACCTCCCATTTCCCCTTTACTTTTTGTTGCGTTGCTTTTCAGTGGCATGTTGATCCTGCTCGAGACCGGGCGTCATCTTGGCATCAGGCGCCGTCCGAAAGAGTCGGAGGGCGAGCGCGGCAGTTTGGGCACAATTGAGGGCGCGGTGTTCGCCCTGTTTGGATTGGTGATGGCATTTGGCTTTTCGGGGGCGGCGTCTCGATTTAATGAGAAGCGAATGTTGATCGCCGAAGAAGTCAACACCATTGAGACGGCATATTTGAGGCTTCACCTGGTACCCCGACAGGCGCAGTCTGAACTACAGGAATTGTTCCGTCATTATGTTGATTCTCGATTGGAGACTTATCGCCGGCTGCCGAATATGCAAGCGGCAGAAGAAGAGATGGCCAGATCCAAGAAGATCCAGGAAGAGATTTGGAGTAATGCGGTGGCGGCTACACTCCTCCCAAATTCCCATCCCGATGCGGGCAAGCTGCTGCTTCCCGCGTTAAACAACATGATCGACATGGCTACGACGCGCACCATGGCGCTGCAACTTCACCCACCGAGGATCGTCTACTGGCTTCTGTTCAGCCTCGGTCTTTTATGCTCCCTGCTAGCCGGCTATCGAATGGCGATCGGCCAACAGCGGAGTTGGATCCACATTTTGTGTTTCAGCGTCATCACGATAATTGTCGTGTACGTCATCCTTGACGTCGAGTACCCACGGGCAGGTTTGATCCGACTCGAGACAAGTGATCAAATGTTGGTGCAGGTTCGCGAAAACATGAAATAAAAAAGAAGTGACGATGGTCTTCACCAGGTCCCGACACGTAACACCAGTCCCGTACTCACCCGGATGGCGTGCGTTAAGTCCGTCCCATTAAGATTGTTCAACCACGAGCGAACGTAGTCGACGCTTCCCAGGTGTACAGCCACAGCAGAGTTTAGTCGAAGATCAAGACCGCCACCGATGGATAACGATGGCCCGGTCGTTTCGTATCGAGTCGTGTACTCCCAATACACTGTGGAGGCTGCTTTCGTGGGTGGAAGTGTGCTGAGTATCTGCTGCTTGAGTACCGGGTCGGAGTACTCCTGATAGACCTTCTGGCCACCTACCCGAAAGTTCAGGTATGGGGTCCAACGGCTGGTCGAGTGGCGAATCCACTGCGGACCCATAGAAAAAGTCAGGGAGTCTCCGCTCCAGTTTTTGGGTAGACTCGGGGCGATGGAGCAACCACCGACCTCGACCGTCCATTGCCATTGCGTCGCGACGCGAAAGCCGGCAGTCCCTCCTCCGCCCACACACGAAGCATTTCCCGCCCGCATGAAGAAGGGCACTGTGGCGGAGATCTCAAATCGTGGAACGATGGCATCCTCGACCTTCACTGCCTTCAGGTATTCAGGTTTGTAGTAGAGGTCGCCGTTATATTCGTGTATGCCCGGCCGGTTCTCTCGATTCCAAGGGACCTTGAACGCCATGAGATTTGCGAAACTCAATGGCGGATTCAAGACCCCGCGAGCCAGCACACGGGCAAGCCGGTTTCGAGTGCGGTCTTCAATTTTTCGGACAACGTACTTGTCTACGGCGTCCGCAGCCACCATCCAAAACAGCCCACCATTCGGCGTGATCACGTGGTCGACGAAACCGTACGCACAGCAATAACGCTGTATTTGACCGATAGACGCTTCGCTCACCGGACCGATCTCAAATTCTTCGCTAAGAAGCCAGGCAAAGGCATAGGCTCGTAGGCGGCTCATCCAGTAGTCACGGCTGCGTCCGAATTCGACGTAGCGATATCGCGGATCGTTGTTAAGCCAGATATAGCCGGAAACCGCACCCTCAATGGGATGTCCCAGATAATTTACATAGTAGCCGTCTCCATCCGACCATCCGTGCAGGGCACCCACTGCGTTCAGGTATCCGCTGAAGGGATTGTTCCCCAAGGCGTCGCGCGTACCCTGCTCGGTGCCGATGCGAAAGCTGTGCATGACTGCGAGGAAGGAAAGCGAGTCCTTCATGAGAGATCGCCACTGTACGCTCGGCGGTTGAATGTCAGTTTTCGCAAAGTTGGTTACTTGGACAGGCTGAATCGAGCCTTCGGGTGGAGCGGAACTTGAGTGGGTGGAGGGCCTATCATCTTCATCCGCGACCGATGCGGTGAATAAATCTGGAGGGACGTTCAAGCAGCAGGAAATAGTGGTCTTCTTGTCAGTCGAAGCGGGATCGAGAGTCCACGCAACCTCCTGGTTCTGACCCTCAACCAGGCCCAAGGCTGCCAAGGGTGCTTCTTTCGTGGTCTGTCCCTTTGCACTTCCGAGGATACAAAAGACAGCGGCTGCGACCCCGATGAGGACCCGCGTTGCGATAGCCGAAGCCCACAAGATTCGATCATCAACGCGGAACATCACGGATAGCCGCCATCGAAAGAGAGGGAGAGACAAATAGTTTCCCGGCCAAAGCCGATTGGATGGCAGGAATAAGGTCGGCGTTCATGTGCGATTTAACAACGTAACCCATGGCTCCTTCCTCGAAGCAGGCTTGAAGGAATTCGTCTTCGCTGTGAATCGTAAGAAACACAAACCTCGAGGCCAGACCGGTTCCTTGAAGTTGACGGATTGCTTCGACCCCGGTAAGAACCGGCATGGTGATGTCCGCCACAATCACGTCGGGCACAAGGCGCAGTGCCTTTGACACGAGTTCTTGCCCGTCGTAGGCGATCCCCACCACATTGAACGATGACGCTAGATGCCCTGCAACCCGTTCCACGAGTTGCTCATTGTCATCAGCGAGTAAAATACGTGGCCGATTCACCAGATGACCTCAGAAGAATTCATCCTGAGAATAGGTATTTGGGGTAGGCACAACAACTAGGAGAATCCCTAGTAGATTCCCCAGTAGCCTGAGCGGTGCGGAGGCGTACCATCAGATTTCCATGCAAGCGCGCAGCAGATTGGGTGTGCCTTTACTCGTGGACCGATTGAGTCCCAGAAGCGCGTCACACAACACATCAATCGGTTTGTAAGTACGTGGATTGCTTGAGAAGCTCGAAATTGCACTGTTCACTCTGCCAAGGAGTGTGTGACAAACGCCAAAGGAGTATGTGACGCATGTCGTCGCACCGATGTGAGGGAGGAGTGCTTACTCTATGCGTGAATTACGATCTGTTGTCAGCCTTATGGTTCCCCTTTGCGAAAGCTCGCGTCCGCGTCTGCTGATCGCCGACGACCACGCCATTTTTCTGGAAGCACTAAAGAGTTTTCTGGAAAAGAGTTATGTGGTGATAGGGACGGTGACGGACGGCCGTTCCCTGGTTTCGGAGGCCAGCAGGCTGAAACCTGACGTGATCATCGTCGACGTGGGCATGCCGCTTCTGAATGGACTAGATGCTGCCCGACGCATCCGTGAGCATTTTCCAAGCGTTCGACTAGTGTTCCTCACCATGCAGGAAAATTCCAACCTAGCAGCCGCCGCCATCGACCTGGGACACTCAGCCTTTGTGCTCAAGCATTCGGCAGCAACTGAGTTGATGACCGCCATTGATCAGGTTTGGCGTGGTAAAACCTATGTTTCCCCGAAGCTCCGGTCGGAAGATTGGGTCGAGCAGCGAACCCGGGTAAAGCAGTTCTCCAAAGGCTTGACGGCTCGCCAGCGCGATATTGTGCAGTTATTCGCGGAAGGTTATGGGCTAAAAGAGATCGCAGCACGTCTGAATCTGAGTCCAAAAACGGTCGAATTTCACAAACACCAGATCATGGCGGAGTTCGATGTGAAAAGCAACGCAGGTCTTGTCTTGTTTGCTATCAAGAAGGGACTTATTTCGATCGATCCCGATATCGTCTATGCCGAGCGAAGAGTTTCATAGGCCGCGCACGTTCGGCCTGGACTTTTTGTCGTTCAGGCAATTGCTTTCGCCAATGGTTGCTCCAGAGGCACTCGGACGTCGATGATCGTTCCCTTCCCTGCGACTGAGCGAATCTGCAAGCGTCCGCCCAGCAAGCTTGCACGTTCTCCCATACTCCAAATGCCCAGGCCTTCCCTCATCTTGAGTTCTTTGGGATCAAAGCCCGTACCTTGATCGCTGATGAGTAAATGGATGGCGTTTCCATTCACTTGCAGACGGACTTGTGCGCTGTGTGCGCCGCTATGTTTTTTGATGTTTCGAAGGCCTTCCTGCACAATCCGAAAAACGCATAAAGCCACATCCGGGTTGATCTTCCGAGGAATGTGGTCATGAGTGAACTCGATTTTGACGCCTTGTTGCGCGGAAAATTCTTTGCAAAACGCGCTCACGGTCGGCGCAAGCCCCAGGCTTTCCAGGGACGCTGAGTGCAGGCGATGCGAGAGTGTATGAAGGTCGGCGCCTATATTGCCGGCATCGTTCGAAAGCTCTTGCAATTGACGGTTCGCTTCTTGCGGTGACTCGGGAATGATCTGGGCAGCGGTGCCTAGACCGAGGGCCAGCAGTGCCAGCCTTTGGCTGAAGTCATCATGAAGTTCGGCAGCCAGTCGCCTTCTCTCGGCTTCCTGGGCGTTGATCAGGATGCCACTCAACTGGTGCTGAGTTGCGCGCGCAGATTTAAGCTTCTTTCGCTCGAGCAGGAGGAATGCGATCAACACGATTAGCCCCGCGAGGAACAGTAATCCCGTGAGGATGCTCCACTTCTGCCGTTCCCAAGCCGTCGTCTCGCGGAAGAGAACGTTACTTGCGCCCGGAAGCTTGCGCTCGTCCAGTTTCCATCGCTGCAATTCGCCCCAGTCGAACATGTAAACACTTGGGGCATACACAACAGGAATCTGCTGCGGAGCTTTTCCTCTCAGGATCTCGAGAACATTTCGGGCCGCAATCGCGCCTTGTTCTTCGAAACTGACGACGAACCCGCCCACAACACCGTGCCCTAGGTAAGTGTCTGACACCGCAAAGACCGGAGCGTTCGAAGCCGCGGTAATCATGGGAAGGGCCTCGGCCACATTCAGGAAGTCGCGCCCTTGTGCGTCTTTGAAGAAGGAAATGTACAAAACAATGGAATCGCTCGGAAGCTGCTTCAACCTCTCCTGCAATTCGTTCATTGAAAGGTCAGTCAGATAGGCGATGTCCAGCCCAGTCCGATAAGAAGAAAGGCTTGATTTCACAAGCGCCGTGAGACTGCGATCATATCTGGACTGGCCGCCGATAACGAACACGTGACGTGTGTTCGGCAGCAAATGAACGGCGGCATCCAGCGTCTTTGCAGGGTCCAACTGGAACCACGAACCGGTGGATCGAGAATCGGCGCTTCGAGGATCAATTTGGCCTGCCACACTGCAGCAAAACACGACCGGGATATCTGGATAAAACTTCTTAGTAGGATCAGCCAAAAGCCGGAGCGGGTCCGGACCCATCAGCACAATTAAGGCCAAGTTGTGCTTGCGGTGTTTCTTGGTAATCGAATCACGAAGTTCGCTCCGCATCGCATCCGATATATCAGTTGCGTCCAAGTTCTCCCAATAGAGTTCAACGTCGAATTGCGGGTCGGAGTGCAGCGCAGAAATGATCGCATTGGTCACAAGCACCGGACCAGGATGCGACTGCCCGAGTTCGTTGATCATGAGAACGCTTTTCTTGATTTGTCCCTGCGACGCGGGCACGAAACAAAACAGCGCGAGCGCGGCCAAAACGAGACACTGCAAAGCAGATCGAACATCGAGAGAAATCGTCGAGGCGAATAAACGGCACGGAACCATGTGTTCCATGGGCATTGAAGAATGCCTTGGGAGGCTTAAGTAGAAATACAGCTTAGGAGAATTGATTTTTAGCTAGCGGAGAACTGTCATTTATGACAGGCGAAGTATTTGTCGATCCCGTTTAAAGTGAAACTTATGGCTCTTGCCGAGTACCCCTGCAGAGCACACCTTAGGGATTCGCCTAGTTGTGCAGAGATGGCCTCAAAACTAGGTTGTTCTTAGCGACTCCAGCGTAGAACAGGGAAATTGCAGGACTGTAGACATTGGGGCGAAGGAGAGGAGAACAAATTATGCGTCACAAACGATACACAAATTATCTGGTTCTTGCGGGGCTTCTCGTACTTGCTACGACACCTTTCTTTGCGAAGGATGCCAAGGTGCGAATTGAAGTGAAGCCCAAGCAAGCCTATGTGTTCGTTGACGGATCAACCGTGGGACACGGCAGTCGCAAGGTCTCCGTGTCTCCAGGCAAGCATACGATTGGCGTTTACAACTACGGTTTCAAACCGGAAGTTCGCGACGTTTCGCTAAACGAAGGGAAGAATGCCGAGCAAACTTTCACACTGGTCGAAGTTCCTGGATCGACCAGCGGATCTTGGGGACGTCTTCAGATTGAAGGGGCCGCCAAGGCTGCGGTCTATCTGAATGGCAAAACACCCGAATACTTCGTGGGTCATGGCGACGAGTTCGACAACAGTGGAGAGTGGTTCAATTGCTGCACGCAGCAACTGGTGGTTCCCGCTGGAACTCACGAGGTCACAGTCGTGGGTGAGCATGCAAAAGCAATATGGTCGGGCTCCGTCACGGTTCCGGCCAATCAGCGGGTAGTCCTGAACGTGGCTAAGGGCAAACAGAAGGTAAAACCCTGGCCCGAGGGTGCGGCCATAAGTTCGCTGCCGCGTTTCACCGCAGGGAAGGCCAGTGCGTCGGTTGCTGTTGCTCCTGTAAGTGGAAGCATTAGTGCCACCCCGGCGCAGATTAATTGCGGAGACTCTTCTCGCGTGGCCTGGCAAACCTCTGAAACCGTGCAGAGCGTGATCACTGCCGATGCTGAAACCTTGAAACAGGCCGAGCCGAGCGGAGACCTGTCAGTACAGCCGAAGAAGACGACCACGTACGAGATGGTAGCTTCCGGCCCCGGCGGAGTGGTGAAATCATCCACCAATGTCGCTGTCAATCCTGAGATCCAAAGTTCGATTGAGGCATCCCCGGCGGAAGTCCGGTATCGCCGCATAGGCGACAAGGTGATTGAGCAGGGCAGTGCGAACGTGAATTGGAAGGCCACGAATGCCAGCTCGATCAAAATCGATCCGTTTGGAACGGTTGCGGCAGATGGCACGCAAGCCATCAAGGCCACGCCGACGCAGCCCGGCGATGGGCCAGTCAATGAAGTGCAAACCTATACTCTGGTCGCCACGAACGATTGCGGAGGCTCCAGCACGCAGACTGCGACCGTTCGTTTAACAGGCTCGATTGAACCGATCCCTGTGGTTTCACTGTCGAGCGTGTTCTTTCCCACGGGATATCCCGATGCCAAACATCCGAAAGTAGGATTGGTCACGAGCCAACAACAAGCTCTGGACCGTGCAGCGGAGGGTTTCAAGAAATACCTCGAATACGACCCGGATGCGCGGCTGACCATTGCCGGCAATGCGGACGAACGGGACTCAAACGCAAAGAACAAGCCTCTCAGCGAGCGGCGCGCCAATCTGGTGAAGGAATACCTGGTGTCACTGGGAATCTCCGAAAGTAAGATCGAGACAATCGCCAATGGAGACACACAGCAGCTCGATGCAGCCAAGGTTAAGCTCCTGCACGACGAGAACCCGAACAAACTCGCCAAGGAAGGAACGGTTCAGGATCTCATTTGGGCCTACAACCGACGAGTTGACATTGTGCTGCAGCCCAAGGATGTAATGTCGGTGCAATATTATCCAGGCAATGTGCCAGAAGCCGACTTCTTAGCCGAAAGCAAACGGCCCGGAGACAAACAGGTGCTAACGCTTGCGGCGGAGAAGAGCAGTCTCCCGAATAATTGAGCACGAGCCTGAGATGCTTTCGACGCCGGCCTCCCAAGTGGAGGCCGGCTGCGTTCCGCTCCGACTTAGAGACCAATGTTCGCAGGGAAGAAATCGATAGAGACAACCATGGAGCGCAGAGGGGAGCGCGAACGGTCACACAAGCTCCGAATTAAGACTAGCGTTTGCTTGCTCTGCCTGGTCCTCCTGTCTTGTGTCCCAGTCTGGACGCAAGTTGGTATCCCTTCGTCTGCACCGACTGCTTCCAAACCCGAGGTTCCCAATGATGCTCTAGGCCGGACCACTCCACGAGGCACGGTTTTGGGCTTTATCAGCTCTGCTCGTAAGGCGGATTACGAAGTCGCCGCTCAGTACATGAACACACGACTTCGCGGCAAAGACGCCGAGTTTCTTGCCCACCAACTTTTCGTCGTACTCGATCGTCGCCTGCCCGCTCGGCTCAACGCGCTCAGCGATCTGCCCGAGGGCTCCCGCTCAAATCCGCTGAAGCCCAACGAGGAATTAGCCGGAACGATTCGCAGCGCGAACGGCGATGTGGACATCATTGTCGAACGGGTGGATCACGGGAAGTCTGGGCCAATCTGGTTGTTCTCCAGCACGACGCTGGAATCCATTCCGGAGCTGTTTGAGGAGATCGATGCAGTATCCGTGGATAGCTTTCTCCCCGGATTCCTAGTGAACACTCGATTCCTCGGGGTAGTCTTGTTTGAATGGCTCGCCGTTTTTGTGGGGGTCCCGCTCTTCTATTTCTGCACCGCTCTGCTGAACCGTGTCTTGAAACCAGTAATTGGCAAGTGGGTGCGGCGCCTTTTCAAAAGACCTGATTTGCCGAATCCCCAAGTCTTGCCTGTTCCGATCCGCATTCTGTTACTTGCCGCTATTATCCGGTGGTTGCTCACGGAAATAAGTCTCCCACTCCTGGCACGTCAGTTCTGGTTCAGCACCGCCAGCATGATCACCATAGCGGGCTGCGTATGGTTGTCGATTCTGGTGAACGCCCGGATTGAACAATACATCGTTCAACGTCTTCAAGTTCACAACCTGGCGGGAACCACGTCGGTACTGCGTCTAGCCCGCCGAATGATCGACGGCCTGATCATCTTCGCGGGCGGGATGGTGACCCTGTACTACTTTGGTGTGAAACCAACCGCTGCCCTCGCTGGACTCGGCGTCGGAGGCATTGCCGTTGCGTTCGCAGCGCAAAAGACACTGGAAAATATGATCGGTGGTGTTTCCCTAATCTTAGATCGAGCCGTGCGCGTAGGAGATTTTCTCAAGGTGGGCGAGATCCTCGGCACAGTCGATGATATTGGACTGCGTTCCACGCGCATCCGAACTCTCGACCGAACCATGGTTAGCGTCCCCAACGGACAGATCGCGAACCTGAGCCTCGAGAACTTCTCGATGCGCGACAGGTTCTGGTTTCACCCGACTCTGCGTCTGGGCTACGGGACGAACTCAGAGCAAATGACCGCTGTTCTGGAAGGCATCCGCAGCCTGTTGGGGGAAACCCGGCTTGTCGATCCAATGTCAGTTCGAGTGCGCTTTCTCAATCTTGGGACCTCTTCTCTCGAAGTAGAGATCTTCGCTTACATATTGGCCAGAGACTGGAACCAGTTCCTCGAGATCCAGGAGGGACTTTTGCTCCAGATGCTGAAGTGTGTGGAGTCCGCCGGCGTCCACATTGCTCTCCCTTCGCAGACCATTTTCGTAGCATCCACTTTAGCTAAGACGGACTTTGGAGGAGTGGGATTGGTCAAGACACATACCCCGGACGGTAAGACCACGGATCGGTCGACAGCCAAGTCTGCTTGATTAAGAAGAATATGCGTTAATCCCAGGGCCTTCTTACTTGATGTGATGTGGAAGCAAGGCGCTCAATGCGAGCCCTAAGGCGCCCTGAAGATCTCCTTGAAGATCGCGCGGGTACTCCGCTCAAACTCTTCTTACATCCCTCGCCGCGCCTTAGGGATTTCCCTAGTTGTCCAGACCTTTTGTCGAGTCTACGGTTGTTTGTAGAAACCGAGCTCTGGCCAAGGGTTGAAGAAATTGCTTTGTTCGTCTTCCCGATCTCTGCCGGATCATGACCACAGTTTGGCGAGTTATCGTAGATCCGCTTTCAATGATAGTTCTGACTGCAGGCATGAGCATCAAGCTCGACGAAGCGTGAACGGATGATCTCAAGGAGGATCGTATGCGGACGAATCCCGAGACACTAAGGCTTCAAGAAACGCGTACAGCCAAGGTTCCCTGGAAAAAATGGGGGCCCTACCTTAGTGAGCGCCAGTGGGGCACGGTTCGCGAGGACTATAGCGAAGGCGGTGACGCTTGGAATTTCTTTACCCATGATCAGGCCCGCTCTCGCGCCTACCGATGGGGCGAGGACGGCATCGCCGGTATTTCCGATGACAAGCAGCACCTGTGCTTCGCACTGGCCATGTGGAACGGGAAGGATGCCATTCTGAAGGAACGGCTCTTCGGCCTCACGAACAGTGAAGGTAACCACGGCGAGGATGTAAAAGAGTATTACTTCTACCTCGACAGCACTCCGACGCATTCCTACATGAAGTACCTCTACAAGTACCCGCAGGCGGCTTTTCCATACGCCGATCTGGTAGAGACGAACCGACGTCGCACCAAGAACGACATGGAGTATGAACTTCTCGACACCGGCGTCTTCAAAGACGACCGCTACTTCGACATCTTCGTGGAATATGCCAAAGACGGCCCGGAAGATATCCTGGTGCGAATCACCGCCGCCAATCGCGGGCCGGAGGCGGCAGAACTGCATCTGTTGCCGACACTATGGTTCCGAAACGACTGGTCATCGTGGATTGCCGAATCAAATAGGGCCTCTAAGAAGCCAAATCTCCAACAGATCAAGGCAAGTGCGGGCACGACTGCGGCTGCAGCGACGCATCCGCTGCTGGGTGAATTTATCCTTTCCTGTGAAGGCGATGTGCCGCTGCTCTTCACCGAGAACGAAACAAACCACGAGCTGCTTTTCCCCGGGCAAAAGAACGAGAGCCCCCACGTCAAGGACGGCATCAACGACTGCGTGGTGCAAGGCAAGCAGCGCGCGGTGAACCCTGAAAAGAAGGGCACCAAGGTCGCGGCGCACTATCAGGTCAACGTTGGGGCCGGTCAGACCAAAGTGATTCGCCTGATTCTCTCCAACAGTTCTCCGGAACAGAGAGGCAAACCTTTCGGAAAGCAATTTGATGAAGTGTTCGCTGAGCGGCTTCTTGAAGCCGATGAGTTCTACAAGTCGGTCACGCCACCATCAGTGAGCGAAGACGCGGCCAGGGTGATGCGCCAGTCCCTCGCCGGCATGCTCTGGAGTAAGCAGTTCTTCTTCTTCGATGGGGACAACTGGCTGGACGAGCACCATTCCAACCCGCTCCATACCGGATATCGAAATTCCCGAAACTCAGACTGGTACCACATGCTGAACGAGGACATCATTTCGATGCCCGACAAGTGGGAGTATCCCTGGTACGCGGCATGGGACCTGGCGTTCCACACGCTTCCACTCTCGATCGTGGACCCAGATTTCGCCAAAGACCAGATGGGATTGATGCTCCGCGCGTCTTATTTGCACCCCAACGGCCAGATGCCTGCCTACGAGTGGAACTTCAGCGACGTGAACCCTCCGGTCCACGCCTTTGCCACTCTCTTTCTGCATCGCACCGAGCAGGCCTTGCGCGGCGAGACGGACGTCGATTTCCTCAAGTCGGCATTCAACAAGCTGCTGCTGAACTTCACCTGGTGGGTAAACCGCAAGGACCGGTTCGGCAAGAATGTTTTTGAGGGCGGCTTCCTCGGTCTCGACAACATCGGCATCTTCGACCGGAGCGCCCCGCTTCCCACTGGCGGCCATCTGGAGCAGGCCGACGGCACAGCTTGGATGGCCCTGTTCAGTCAGAACATGCTGGAACTCGCGTTCGAGATCAGCACACACGACTCCACCTACGAGCCTATGCTCACGAAGTTCGCTGAGCACTTCTTCTACATCGCCTCAGGCATGAACCGATCCGGTCAAGACGGCATGTGGGACGAGGAGGACGGCTTTTATTACGACATCTTGCGGCTTCCCAATGGCAGCGCTGCGCGGCTCAAAGTTCGCTCCATGGTGGGGCTCCTGCCCTTGTGCGCCACCACTGTCGTCGAACAGTGGCAGCGGGAGCGTGTTCCGTTGGCGGTGGCTGCGATACAGGAACGCCTGCGCCGGATCCCCGAACTGCGGGAGACCATCCACCCCACGGGACCGGGTCACCTTGGGGTCGCGGAGCGAGGAATCCTCGCCCTGGTCAACCCGGAGCGGCTCCGCAGGATCCTTACGAAGATGCTCGATGAGAACGAGTTCCTGAGCCCCTACGGCATCCGCTCGCTCTCCAAGTTCCACGAAACGCACCCGTATGTGTTCAACGTAGGCGGCCAGGAGTACCGAGTGGACTACCTGCCGGCCGAGTCAAATACTGGCATGTTCGGCGGCAACTCCAACTGGCGAGGACCGATCTGGATGCCGGTGAATGCACTGCTGATCCGCGCCCTCTTGTCGTTCTACCTCTACTACGGCGACAACTTCAAGATCGAGTGTCCGACTGGCTCGGGCAACCTGATGAACCTGTTTGAGGTGGCGCGCGAGATTTCGAATCGGCTAACGAAAATCTTCGTGCGTGACAAGGCCGGCCGGCGACCGGTATACGGAGGCACCGAGAAATTCCAGACCGATCCTCATTGGAAGGATTTCGTCCTCTTTTACGAGTATTTCCACGGCGATAACGGCGCTGGCCTGGGCGCAAGCCACCAGACCGGCTGGACCGGGCTGGTCAGCAAAATGATTGAGCTCTTCGGCCGGATCGATGGAGAGCAGCTTCTTGCTGGGGGTAGAGCGGAAGCATTTGTCAAGCAAGAGACCCAGGAGCACGAACATGCCGAAGTGGCCTAGATATCCAACGATCTACGAAGTCGATACTTGGGTCTGGCTTTCGGACCTCACTCAGAAATTTGGAAGCTCAGTCGATTTGAGCTGCGTACATTCGGCGGAATGGGATGCCATTGCTAACTACGGCTTCGATGCCGTGTGGCTGATGGGTGTCTGGGAACGAAGTCCCGCTGGCATTGCGATTGCCAATCGGAACGAGAACCTGCTGAACGATTTTCGCCGAGCGCTTCCCGATTTCCAAATGCAAGACAATGTGGGATCGCCCTATTGCGTACGGCGGTACGTTGTTGACGAACATCTCGGCGGCCCGGCCGGGCTTGCCGTGGCACGCAAGGAACTGGCGAAGCGGGGCATGAACTTGCTCCTCGATTTCGTGCCGAATCATGTGGCACCAGACCATCCTTGGGTTACGGAGCACCCTGAATACTTCGTGCGCGGGAATATCGACGATGCCAGGAACGACCCAACATCGTTCATTGATATCGAAGGAACGACGTTTGCTTGCGGGCGCGATCCCTATTTCCCGGCGTGGCCGGATGTTTTGCAACTGAATGCTTTTCAGCCAGGGCTTCGACAAGCCGTGATTGAAACGATCTCAAGTATCGCGAATCAGTGCGACGGCATCCGCTGCGATATGGCGATGCTCTTGCTGAATCTGACCTTCGAGCGAACTTGGGGCAGCCGCGCGGGTCAGCGACCGGCAACGGAGTACTGGATGGATGTAATCCCGACCATCAAGAAAAAGCATCCAGATTTCCTCTTCATTGCAGAGGCCTATTGGGATTTGGAGTGGGAGTTGCAGCAGAAGGGATTTGACTTCTGTTATGACAAAAAACTCTATGACAGGCTGGAACACTCCAATGCAGAGGACATCCGCTTGCATCTTTGTGCCGACCTTGGGTATCAGCAAAAGCTCCTGCGCTTCATCGAGAATCACGACGAGCCGCGCGCAGCCGCGACATTCTCATCAGAGAAAGAACGAGTTGCTGCGGTCACAATGGCCACTCTTCCCGGTGCCCGACTGTTTCATGAAGGGCAGTTCGAAGGACGGAAGGTTAGGCCGCCAGTGTTTCTCGGCAGGCGCCCACACGAGCCTTCCAATCAAGAACTGCAATCGTTTTACGCGAACCTGCTGCACGCTATAGACAATCCGGTGTTTCGTGACGGCCAGTGGACCCTTTGCAGTCGAACCGGATGGCCTGACAATCCCAGCTCTCAAAACCTGGTGGTATGGGCCTGGGCGAAGAATGACGATCGATACCTAGTTATCGTGAATCTCAGTGGCAACAACGTTCAAGCCCGCGTGCAGATACCGTGGCAAGACTCGGCGGGCGAGAGTTGGTGTCTGATCGATGCACTTTCCGGAGTCACCTACGACCGGGATGGGAAGGAGATGCTGAGTCCGGGGCTCTATGTGGAGTTGGGCCCGTGGAACTTCAACGTCTTTCAATGTGGTCGCAAATCTCAGAGCAGATCGGGCAGCCAAGAACAACTCGATTCCAGAACCGCAATGGCGGACCGATAGGCTCGATCTACCTTTCACAAAGCGGCTGGACCAACCGTCAGAAGGATCTGTTGAGCAGCGAAAAGATGGTTGAAGGAAAAACAATTTCGTGAAACGAGGAGGAGCAAACCAAATGAACTCAAAAGCAAGTTGGACCCGTGTGTCGCTGATGTTGTTAGTAGCAGCTGTTTGCGTGACTGTTACCCTCAACCTGAGCGCGCAAGTGCAGACAACAACCAACACAACGCAGGGCAAGGCGTCGGTCGTTACCCAGGTTGAGAAGGGTGAGATCGTATTTGTTTCCGGCAACAGTGTCGTCGTTAAGATGGCGGATGGTTCTCTCCGCCACTTTAACAACGTACCCGAAAGCGCAAGAGTTACGGTCGACGGTCAGCAACTTGGCGTTCACGATTTGAAAGCAGGTATGAAGGTCCAGAAGACCATCACAACTACTACAACTCCAGAGACTGTCACTACGGTCAAGAGTGTGACGGGGAAAGTTTGGTTCATCAATCCCCCCAGCACCGTGATTCTGACCATGGAAGACGGAAAGAATCAGGAGTTCAAGATTCCAAACGGCCAGAAATTCAACGTCGATGGACAGATGGTCGATGCTTGGGGTCTTAAAAAGGGAATGACCGTTAACGCGACAAAGGTTGTGGAAGCACCTGCGGTCGTGGTTGCGCAGAGGGCTAAATTGACGGGCGAAATGCCGCCGCCACCACCTCCGCCGCCGGCTGATGTTCCAATCCTGGTCGTCGAAGAGGTTGCGGCCCCGGTTCAGGTTGCACAGGCTGCACCCGCACTACCAAAGACTGGAAGCGAACTGCCACTGATTGGATTGCTGGGTCTTCTTTCGCTGGTCTCGTCGTTTGGATTGCGTTCGGTTCGGGAAAGCCGATAACTACTGCGCCGCGGACCTTGTCGCAAGGCACATCAGCTCAGATCTGTCGGGGTTACCTAATAACCGCTAGGTAATCCCGCTTTCTTGCTCGCCTTTCCACCATTGTCAGGCGGTCATAAGAAGATGCGGAGTTCTTAGGCCTTGGCTTATGAGAACACGTTTTGTCGGCAGGCAACTGCGGCGCGTATCTCGCGGGTGTCGGTTGAATCCATTACCTGTTCGACGATCGCACTGGGTAACGAATTTTAATCGGCAGCTTTAGCTGTTCCTTGGTCCGCGATTTTGTCCGGCGTATCCTTCGCGAGGAACAGAGTCTGCGTTGGGAACGCCATTCCAGCTCCGGCCTTCTGAATAGTATCCATGATGCCGAAGAGTAGCTCTTCCTGGATCTCGAGAAAATTGTTCCAGTCATGCGCAAAAAGGTAGGCGAATATCTCCACTTCAAGGGAGGACGCACCAAAACGCACAAAGCGGACACGCACGGAGCCCGAATCGACATTGACGTGATCATTCAAAAGATTGCGAAAGCCAACCATGATGGAGCGCAGCTGCACTGGAGTGGTTTTGTAGCGCAATCCGACCACCGGGTGGAACAAGAACCTGTCCCGTACGGAAAGGGTTTCCAACCGCATATTCGCGATCTGCCCGTTGGGAAAACTCACTATGGTACGGTCGACCGTGCGAATACGTGTTGAGCGAAGGCCGACCTCCTCGACCGTGCCCTGGACATCCCCCAGGTTCAAAACATCTCCAACACGTACCGCCTGGTCGGCGATCAAGGAAACGCCGGCAATCACATTTTCTAGTGTCTTCTGGGCGGCGAGGGCAACGGCAATGCCGCCCACTCCGAGTCCGGCTAACGTAGCGGTGGGGTTTATGCCGAAGTGGTGAAGCGTGAACAGCAAACCAGCGAATAGGATGATTCCGTCAATCAACCTTCGAACCAGACGCAAAGCTGAAGCAGCTCCGCTCAAACTCTGGCGACGCCTCACCAGAGAACGTTCTCCACGCTCGTTCAAGAGAATTAGCAACCACATGCACGCGACAACTACAATCATCAAGGCAGCGGTAGACCAGAATTGCCTCGCAAAGAGAGGCAGGGGAACCTGCGAGACTAGCCATCGGATGGTGAGCGCCAGCAAGAGCAGGCGAAAGGGAGGCCGCAGTATTCGGGGATTCGGAAGAGCGGGATTTCGTCTCAGGCGACGAAGCACGATACCGACCCCTAGACTGAGAACACGATTTAACAGTCCCGTCAGCAGGTAAAGGAACGGCATTCCCACGAAAACCGCCACCCACTCAAAGAGCGGAATGTCCAGTACCCGAGTCCTGACCATGAAATTGGGCAGAAACCGTTCGAGGGCGGACTCACTCAGCTCTTGGAAAGCGTCGGGAATCGCGGCAAGAGTCTTCCCGGAGAAAAGCCAGACTTTTCCTGCCTTTCCGCGATCGACGCGTTCGACCAGGATGTCAAGATTACCGTTTTCGGTCTGGATTACCCCAATCAAGTCTTCGTCAGGGTTCAGGGGATCTCGATGGGAACCCTCGGGATTATCACTAATCTCGTTGAGCCGAGCGGGAAGACGACGATCGATGACTGCGGCAAGTTGGCTTGCCAAAGCCTCGGCATCCGGCCCCCGCAACGGAGTGTTGAGGTAGAGCGCAGCCAGTCCTGTGTTTCGGTTCCGGGCGGCCTTCAGCAGACCAAGCACCGCACCTCGAGGTGTGAGGCGACCGAGAGTGTCCTTGGGAGATTCTACCGGCGCCTGGGCAGTCGCGGGCTTGACAGTCTGGGATCGCGACCCTGGGGAAAACAGCAACAGCACAGCAAGTACGGCGCCTCTACTCAGGCGTATCGAGTAATAGATATCGGGCCTACTCATAGGAGTTTCGTAAAAATCTGGCTTTACATGGTTCTGCGGGCAGGCGCGCTACAGATATCTCAAAACTGAGCGGCTGCGCCGGTTGGACTCGATCGGGCTCAGACCATATCTCCTCTCCGAATCGTAGGCAGTCGCAAATACCGCTCTCGAATTGCCGCCCGTAAGGGAAAGCGCGGGACTCATCTCTTTGTATAGAAACCTAGGTCCGACGGGATGTTTGCACAACTAGGGGAATCCCTAATTAGCCTGGCGATGGCATACGCCAATACATCCAAAGGAATGTGGGATTGAGTGCAGTTAGCGTTGCCGAGGCTAGCCCCGAAAGGCGCCGGGAGGCCTGGGCGACTAGGGATTCGCCCAGTTGTGGAGCGAAACAGACCCATCTACGATCGCGAGATGATTGGTTTTTGATCCTTTGACTTTGCTCCGCTATGGTCTACCAGAAATATCGGCGTCGGCTGAGTAATTGGGGAATACCTGCCCTGTACGCCACCGTTGCGATTGCGTCTGGCTTGACGATCCCACGTCTTGAGAGTCGCCTCTTACCTGAGTTTGTTTCTCCAATGAGCATTTCCTCTGCGACGGCGATTTATTCCTCCGTAGCGTCGGGAATGTTGGCCCTTACGGGTATTGTGTTCTCTTTGACCTTCGTGATGGTGCAGTTCAGTTCAAGCGCCTACTCCCCTCGCCTGGTGCTGTGGATCGCCCGTGATCCCGTGATGTCGCACGCTCTTGGAGTATTTACAGCCACATTTCTCTACGGAGTCGCGGCCCTCGCCGGCGTCGATCGAAGTGGTTCGGGACGAGTCCCATTTTTCAGTGTTTGCGTGGAACTCGCCTTACTCTTAGCCAGCGTAGGAATGTTCATCGCTCTGATCCAGCGAATCGGCCTGCTACAGATCAACCGCATGTTGGTTTTTACGGGAGATCAGGGACGCAAAGTGATATCTACAATTTATCCGTTGTTCGATTCCGCTCTTAACGTCACACGACGGGAGGATTTTGATGCCCGACCTCGCATTCAGACACTCATCCATCATGGAGGACCTCGTTCGATACAGGCGGTCGATGTCGCCGGCCTGGTGAGCCTGGCCAAGGCGTCGGGTGCGATGATTGAGATCGTTGTGGCGGTCGGGGACACAGTTGTGGAGTTGACGCCTTTGTTGCACGTCTGCGGGACGCGAGAGCCCATTTCTGAAGAGAAGTTAAGAAGAGGAATTGAAGTGGGTAGCGAACGGACATTCGAACAGGATCCCAAGTACGCGATACGGTTGCTCGTGGACATTGCAATCAAGGCCTTGTCACCGGCAATCAATGACCCGACAACAGCGGTTCAAGCTCTTGACCAGATTGAGGACCTGTTACTGCGCCTGGGACAACGCTATCTGGAAATAGGAAGGCACTGGGACGACGACGGTAAGTTGCGACTGGTGGTTCCATTTCCCACTTGGGACGACATTCTTCGACTGGCGTTTGATGAGATCTGCTTTTACGGCGCAACCAGCGTGCAAGTCATGCGCCGGATGAACGCTCTTGTCGCAGATCTGAGCCGGGCTGTTCCGAAAGAACGCCGTCCGGCGCTTGAATCCTTGGATGTGCGATTGAAAGCCATCATCGCCCGTTCTTTCTTGGATAGCGACGAGAGGCTCGAAGCCTCGAAGCAGGACCGCCAAGGACTTGGCACACCCCGCCAGCATTCTCCGGTGGAAGTCGCGATCAAAGGGAATGAAGCTCTCAATCACACTCCGATATCTAGCTAGCTCACTCCGAATCACGTTCAGTCCATGGTTCGATTGAATCGATCATCTTCGGCTACAACCTACATCATGCCGGTCTGAACTTGCGCTGGGCACGTTATTCGCATCGATCGACAATGCTCCCGCTCTCAACCAGTCACGCTTCTAACTTTCGTCTACGACTAGGGATTTCCCCAGTTGTGAAGCCATGCCCGCGCTCCTACCATTGCAGTCGTCGGAAAAGGTGGTTGAAGGTCCGCTTTGGACACCTAAGTTGCTCTCGGGCGCGACACAATCAGAACGTCGCGATGAGAGAAGGAAGATCTCTTATGAAGAAGATGTTGCTTTTGTCGATCGCCCTGTTCTTGCTGTCAGTTAGCACTGCCGTCGGTCAAGACGTGCGTTACAACTTTGACAAAGATACGGACTTTGCAAAATTCAAGACCTACAAATGGGTAGCTCTCAAGGATGCTCCGGAGGTGGACAACCTTCGGGACAAGCAGATCAAGGAAGCGGTGGATGCAGAACTTACTACCAAGGGTCTTACCAAAACCGACGCCGACCCTGCCGATCTTTACATTGGCTACCAGGCGGCAATCGGCACCGAGAAACAGTTCACCTCCTATAACACGGATTGGGGGTATGGTCCCGGTTGGTACCGGGGCGGTTGGTACGGAGGTGGGAGCAGCATGACGACTGGACAAACTTCCACGATCTACACAGGACAGTTAGCGGTCGATTTCTACGACTCGAAGAATCATGATCTGGTGTGGCGAGGTGTCGCCAGCAAGACCATAGACACCAAGGCCAAACCCGAAAAGCAGCAGAAGAATCTGACAAAGGCGGTTACGAAACTCCTGAAGAACTATCCTCCTCCGCCACCGAAGTCAAAGTAGGCTGAGAGCGATCGTTGTTGCGTTCAAGGCGGAGTCCTGGCCACCAAGCCAATGCCAGAATCCGGACACTCTTCCAGACGGGATGAGCCCAGTACTCGCGCTAGTTCTCCGCGAATCGGCGGGTGAGTCGCGGCCCGGATGTTCCTCGTAATCCGAACTAATCGGGCCTTGTATCAGGGTGTAAACCTTGTGGAGGTGTCATGATAGCCAGAAGTGTGGTTCTCATAAATCTTGTCTGTGTACTTCTCATTGCATCGATAGCAGCTCAAGAAAACGTGAGAGTCGAAAAGGATCTTCTCGGCCAGAAGGAGATTCCTGCCAATGCCTACTACGGTGTGCAAACGGCGCGCGCACTTGAGAACTTTCAGATTTCCGGAGTCAACATCAATCATTACCCCGGCTTTGTGGAAGCTTGGGCGATCGTGAAGCTGGCGGCTGCAAGGGCCAACACCGATGTTGGTGCAATGAAACCGGAGAAACTAGCTGCCATCGACAAGGCTGCCCAGGCGGTGCTTCAAGGCAAGTATCACGACCAGTTTCTCGTGGATTGGTACCAGGGCGGAGCTGGCACGTCGACCAATATGAATGCGAATGAAGTGCTGGCAAATGTGGCACTCGAACTTACGGGACATAAGAAAGGGGAGTATCAGTTCGTTGATCCACACGATGATCTGAATATGTCCCAGTCAACGAACGATTCTTATCCGACGGCGATCAAGGTCGCTCTTCTTCTGCGCAATGACAAGCTCGTGGCCGAATTGGAGAAGCTCGCTGCCTCCTTTCGGATTAAAGGCGACGCCTATCTCGAGATCGTCAAGATGGGTCGGACTGAAATGCAGGATGCCGTGCCCATGACCGTTGGGCAGGAGTTTCACGCATTTGCAGCCTCCCTCGAAAGCGAAATTCAATTCCTGAAACAAGCCGAGAAGTCCCTGTACGCCGTCAACATGGGGGCAACCGCCATCGGCACAGGCATCAATGTACCCAAGGGCTACCCCGAAAAGTGCGCAGCCCACCTCGCCGAGTTGACCGGCAAGCCGATTGTTCCCGCTTCCGACATGCTGGCGGCAACGTGGGACCAACAAGGATTCGTGGTGTATTCATCTGCTCTCCGGAGCACGGCAATCAAGCTCTCGAAGCTTGCGAATGACCTCATCCTTCTCACCTCTGGTCCGCGAGCGGGACTTTTCGAGATCAACCTTCCCGCTCTGCAGCCGGGTTCTTCAATCATGCCGGGCAAGGTGAATCCGGTGATTCCCGAATTGATCAATCTCATTGCATTCCGCGTTATCGGCAACGACTACAGCGTTAGTTTGGCGGGCACTCACGGACAGTTGCAACTTAACGCATACGAGCCGATCGAAGGACTGGCAATCCTTGAATCTCAGAGCTTGCTGTTCCGCGGATCGATCGCATTCCGCTTGAAGTGCATAGACGGCATTACCTTGAACGAAAAGGTACTGGAGCACTACATGGAAACCACAGTGGGGATTGTCACCGCGCTCAACCCCATCTTGGGTTATGAAAAAGCGACTGAACTCGCGGCCGAAGCCTACAGAACCAACAAAGGAATTATCGAGATCATTCGCGACCAGAAGCTTTTGACGGAACAACAAATCAAAGAATTGCTCGATCCAGTGAAGCTGACCGGTCTGAATAAGAGCCAATACATGAAGAAAGATTGAACCGCCTTATCGAGAGGAGCGGCCATGAAACCCAATCGAAGATCGGCATTGTCCCTGCTCGTTTTCATTGCTCTTGTTTGTGATCTGGCGCTCGCAGAAGCGAAGAAGCCCAATATCGTAATCCTGGCCACTGGCGGTACGATCGCCGGCGCTGCAGCCACTGGAACGCAAGCGGGCTACACATCGGGTGCGGTAACCATCGATGCCATGCTTGCCGCGGTCCCGGGCATCGCGGATCTTGCCAATATCAAAGGTGAACAGATCTCCAACGTGGGTTCACAAGACATGTCGTTCGAGATCATGCTTACCTTGGCCAAACGCATCAACCAGCTGATCGCGACTCCGCAAGTGGATGGCATTGTCGTTACGCACGGTACCGACACGATGGAAGAAACCGCCTTCTTCCTGAACTTGGTCGTGAAGAGCGACAAGCCAGTCGTAATGGTAGGTTCGATGCGTCCATCGACAGCCGTGAGTGCGGATGGTCCGTTGAATCTCTACAACGCCGTCGGAGTGGCGATTGATCCCAATGCTAAGGGACGAGGTGTACTCGTTGTCATGAACGACTGGATCCACGGAGCCCACTCTCTCACCAAGACCAACACAACTGCTGTCCAGACGTTTATGTCTCCTGTGCGCGGCGTGGTAGGTGTCGCTACCTATGGAAAGAACGATTTCTATAACACTCCGCAGTGGAAGCACACCTTGACCAGTGAGTTCGATATCACGAACGTGACTACGTTGCCTCGCGTCGACATTATCTTTGCTTGCGCTGATATGCCCTCGGATCTTATCGAGGCCTCGGCACAGCATGGCGCGAAAGGAATTGTTTTGGCTGGTGTGGGCAACGGCAATGTAAACAAGGCATCACTCGACACCGCGGCACAAGTAGCGAAGCAAGGCGTGGTCATAGTTAGAAGCAGTCGCGTCGCGACCGGCACCGTTGGTCGCAATGTCGAGGTAAACGACGACGAAATGGGTTTCGTCGCCTCTGATGAACTCAACCCCCAAAAGTCGCGGATCCTGTTGATGCTGGCGTTGCTCAAACCAAGGACGACAATGGAAATTCAGAAGCTGTTCCAAACCTACTGATCTCGCTGCCTCGGATTAGGTGTGCGGCCGCAGTTCGTTAAGGGTGGCAGATTATGGTGTGGATTGAACTATTCGTTCTCTTGGCCTGCATCCTTGTGGGGGCACGCGTGGGAGGGATGGGGCTCGGCACCGTAGCAGGACTTGGGCTGGCCGTTTTCGTATTTGTCTTTGGCCTTCCGCCAGGCATGCCTCCGCGTACGGTCCTTGGGATGATCATTGCCGTGGTGACCGCCGCAGCAACCATGCAGGCCGCCGGAGGCCTCAACTACATGGCGACCGTGGCAGACCGCGCACTTCGAGTATGGCCGGGCGGAATCACTATCATCGCTCCCATTGTTACATATGCCGTGACTCTTGCGGCAGGGACCGTCCACATCACTTATGCGCTATTGCCAGTGATCGCCGAAGTGTCGCGCAAGGCAGGGGTTCGGCCAGAACGCCCCATGTCGATCGCGACGATCGCATCCCAACAGGCGATCACAGCTTCTCCTATTTCAGCCGCTACGGTTGCGCTACTCGCGCTTCTGACGCCACAAGGTGTGCACCTGCAGCAAATTCTTCTGATTTGTGTACCAGCTACGCTGCTGGGAAGCCTGATTGGTGCAATTGCAGTTCTGCGGAAGGGAACTGAATTAGAGGATGATCCTATTTATCAGGAACGTCTGGTGCAAGGGTTGTTGAGTTCTAATACGTCGTCGCCCGCGAACTTGACGGGACAACAACTTAATCGCGCTCGGGGTTCCGTCATCGTGTTTCTTCTCGCGGCGGTCCTCGTTGTTGTTTTGGGCTTGTTTCCGTCACTTCGGCCGACGTATACAGCGACCGGTGGCGGACATGAGAGCATCGAGCAGTTGGACATGGCTCCGGCAATCATGATCCTGATGTTTGCCGCGGCCGGTGTAAATATGCTGCTGTTTCGCGCGTCCGCTGCGGAAACAATAAAGACCAGCATCATGAGTGCCGGCACGGTCGCGCTCATTTCGATCGCCGGACTCGGGTGGTTGGGGTCGTCTTTCTTCGAAGGCAACAAACAATTTATTGTTGGAAGCATTTCCGGGGCGATCCAACAGCATCCGTGGGTTTTCGCTTTGGGGCTGTTCGTGTTGTCGATCCTGCTGGCCAGCCAAGCGGCAACGGTCGTCACGCTAATGCCTGTCGCTTTGGGACTCGGGTTGGGCGCGCCCGCTCTGATCGCGATGTTTCCAGCCGTCAATGGATATTTCTTTCTACCCACATATCCGACAATGTTGGCGGCTATTTCTTTCGATCAGACAGGCACCACTCGTATCGGCAAGTACGTTCTGAATCACAGCTTCATGCTTCCAGGCATGGTGGCCACAATTTCATCCGTGACCATTGGTTTTCTGCTGGCAAAAGTAGTCTTCTGAGCGAAGGGCAAGTGTAGGCCACCATTCGGAGTTCTGTAATGAGTCAAGAGCAATTCAAGTCGACTGCCTTCCAGAGCGCTGAGTTGCGGAGTGAGCGTCTCCGCATTTTTGCGGTCCTCGGTTTCATCGCGGTCTTTGTCGTGGTTACGACCGTGCGCGTGTTTGTGGTTCGCACAGCTGCCGAGAACACATCCTGGGTGTGGAGCTATGTGCTCGCATCCATTATTGTCGGCTACGAATTTTGGACGCTGCGCAAAGTAGATCTTGCACTGAGAGTGGAAGCGAGTCTTCCGGCACGGTTCTGGATCCTGAGCACGATTCTGGAGACATCAATACCGGCATTGGCGCTCGCCTTTCTAACCAGCCAACAAATTGAGATCCTGTATCGACCGCTGGCGAGTCCAGCAGTCCTCGTCTTCTTCATCTTTATTATTTTGTCGACGCTCCGGCTAAGCCCTTGGATCGCGCTGCTATCCGGTACGATCGCCAGTGCTACCTACCTGTGCGCTGCTCTGTACCTTGGTTGGCGGCCTCCCATCGCGGGTATCGCGGCTCCCGTCGCACAGACCACCATCACCCTGAATGCCATCACTCTTCTCATCGGTGGGATCGTGGCAGGCGCCGTGGCGCAGCAGATACGCCGGCATGTCCAGGCAGCCCTTCGGGAAGAGGAGACTAAGCGGAAACTCGAAGTCCTCGAACACGATCTGCAGGTTGCGCGTTCCATCCAGCAGTCACTTCTTCCCCGGCAGCAGCCACAATTAGACGGATTCGACATTGCGGGCTGGAACCAACCCGCCGACGACACCGGGGGCGACTACTTCGATTGGAAGACCATGCCCGACGGCAAGCTGGTCGTCAGCCTTGCCGATGTTACTGGTCACGGCGTAGGCCCTGCGTTGCTTGCAGCAGTCTGCCACGCGTATGCGCGTAGCAACTTTAGCGTCACGCAGGATCTTCCTGCGGCTCTCGAACACATCCATCAGGCGCTTAGCGCTGATCTCACACCGGGGAGATTCGTGACTTTCGTCGCTACCTCCTGCCGGCCCGGGTCTCCCGATATCGAAATCCTTTCCGCCGGCCACGGTCCCATCCTGGTTTATTCTTCCTCCGATGACCGATTCACACAGCTGAATGCGCATGCGCTTCCTTTGGGACTTCTTCCGACTTTCACTTCCGATCCTCCTTCCCGCTTCCAGTTGCATCCCGGAGACATGGTCCTGCTAGCGACCGACGGCTTCTTCGAATGGGAGAACAATCTTGGGGAAGATTTCGGTGTGCAACGTACCGAAGAATCGCTTCGTGCCTCGCGAGACCGGGCTCCATCGGAAATCATTGCGAAACTCTATGAAGCCGTCAAAGTATTCTCTGCTGGGAGCAAGCAACAAGATGACCTCACGGCCGTAATTATCAAGCGACTGTAAACGGTCCGATTTAGTGCGTGAAGGCGAAGCGGGTCAAAATGTGAAGCCAAAGGCGAGCACAATAGTAGGATCGGTCCAGCCTGCATTGAATATATAGGTCGTGAAATCTATTTTCTTGTGAGCTAGCCCCACGGAGAACCCGCGTTGTACATCGAGGTTGGTCTGATAGGCTCTCGTCCGTTGCGCCACAAGGCCAGCGTGAAACCAATCCGTTGGTGAGTAGGTCAATTCGTTCCAGGTATAGAAGAAATTGTTAGTCCGATTGTCGATGTTAAATACATATTCGCTCTGCGCAGATAGTTCAACTCGCTTGTAGGTGAGAGAGATACTGCAGCCGGGCGCGATCCCAGTTGTATTCCCAAAGACAGCGCCAAGCATCGGCGTGACTTCGAGCGTCAAGTTGTTGCCGACGCTAAAGTTGTAGCCCGCCCATAGTGAGCCCGTCCTTTGGTACTCGTAGTTGTACCGCGCCTCAAGATGAAGCCACCTGTGATCCGCCGTGAAAGTGGGACTCACGTACGATTGGTCATGCGGCACCAGATATCCGGACGTGGCCAGGGAGAAGGACCACTGGTTTGCGGGCACACTATCTGAACTGGAGTCAGCGCCGGTTGTCGTCTGGGCAAGGACTGGGCTGGCGAGAAGAACGACCAGCACTGACCACACGGACTGTGCAGTGAGCTTCATCCTCCGAGTACTACCGCGATCCCTACGAGCAGGCTCCCTAGAATAGCTACGCAAAGCCCCGTTCTCCAGGGACGATGATCCGTGTAGATTCCGAATGCATATCCGGTCAAGAACAGCATGCCGACGGCAACAGTGTTCGACAAACGCAGTGCCAGCCTGACATTACTAATGAAAAGAAACGGAATCGCGACGGGGAACGTGGACAGGAACACGGCTAGGAATACAACCGCGGCGCCCAACCAATCCTTCGCCGCAAGGGTTGAGCGCCTCGGTGGTGGCGGCAATTGATTCAATTTCTGGCGCATGACTTCGAATTCCACAGGCGACAAGACAGATGCCAGCACAGGGGGCAGCGCGTCAGCGATAACCCGATGGACTGCACCCAAGTCGGAGTTATGGCGCACGGCGTGCAGCTTTGCGATTGCCGTATCTCTCTCGACAAAACAACCAACAAGGTGCATGAATCCGTCAATGATTCCCCATGCCAGATTGCAGCCGAGGGCGCCGATGAGTAAGGTGCGAACTTCTTCCCGGCCCGCGCTGTTGACACTGATCGAGCAGGTGAAAGTGAGGACCATGACCAGCCCGAACCAGATCTCCGAGATTGTTTCTATCGGTTCGAGTGGGTGCCTGGATTTCCGGGTTGCGATGTGCGCAGTCTTCTTATCTTCGCGAGTGTCGTGAGCCACGGTCTCCATTGTCGATGACTGATTCATGATTTCGAACGTTCACGAAGATCCGTCCCTCAACCGCCCTGTCCCGGTCGGAGATCACGAGTCCGTTCCACCTCCATCGGAAGGCCGGGGGAGGAAATGTTATTCACTCCGAACATATAGATGGAAGTGGCCTGCAAATCGCACCGCATTGTCAGTGAAGTACAGTTTCGCCTAGCCGCCAGGCTACCGGCGTGCAACGCGCAATACACCTCTTTCGCGAATGCTATGTCTCGTCTCAGTGATCCCTCAACTGGGGAAATCCCTAGTGCTTTCCGCGGGCGACGCGACTGCAGCCGATCGTGATTCGCTGAGCTTAGCTGGAGTTCATTCGTTCGAGAGGCAGGCGGAAAACCTAGGGATATCCCTAGTAGAAAGGTTGGACAAATTCGGGGAACATGAGCCAGTCGCCGATGAGAAGGACAGGCGTTACCGTGGCGTTGTAACGACATAGCCACGCGCTGCGATTGTCAAGCAGGCTTGGTGCCAGTAGGCGGGCTAGCGTCATTTATACAAGCTTAGTAAAGGAGAATGGATGCGCGCTCCCAAGTTAGTAGAACACATGAAAGCCAACGCTGGGCGCATGTCCGACGCAGTGCTCCGAAAAATTAGGGCGTCCGACAGATGTCGGGAGTTATTGGCCAAAGTGCCTGTTGGCGAACACAAGCAATACGCATTAGATATCTACTCAGACTTAACTGCATGGCTGTCAACCGAAACCGAGTCGAAGATAGAGGAGCGCTACCTTACACTTGGACAGCGGAGAGCTCAGCAGGGCGTCCCATTTAGCGACCTCTTTTGGGCGGTTTGCATAGCCAACGAACATTTGTGGGAGTACATGCAGGAAGAATGTTTGCTCGATGAACCGGTTGAGTTCTGGGGAGGTCTGCAACTACTGCGCTCGCTCAATCAGTTCTTCGACCGTGCGCTGTATTTCTCCTTGATCGGCTATCAAGAGGCCGGCAATGGGTTGATCCTGGAAAAACAACTGTGAATCCACTCAGCCATATCAAGCGAACCAAGTCGGGCCATACCGACCAGCGGGCAAACGACTGCTTCGACTTGCGTCTCAGATGGACCTTGAGCGCTGCCATCGGCGTGCGTGCGTTCAAAATCACGTTGGTTCCACTGCTTCTCGTTGCCGCGTTCATGAGCTTAAGCGCCACAGTTACCGTTGCGGCAGATGGAGACTTGCTGATCAGTTCCGCGATATTGTCTCAGACGGAACCCACTGCGCCTGTCCCAGAAAAAGAGGAACACGGTTTATCGCAAAAGGCGGAAGAGATCGCCCGTTTCGCTAATTTCTCGATCACAAATTCTATTGTCGTCACCTGGATCGTGGCCCTGGGCCTTATCGTGTTGGCTCGTATTGCGACCCGAAACATGAAGCCCGTCCCAGGAGGATTCCAGAACTTCTTTGAGTGGCTCGTCGAGAGTTTGTACGGCTTTCTGGAAGGAATCATTGGGCCACATCTAGTCAAACGAACCTTCTGGTTCTTTGCGACGATTTTCATTTTCATTCTAGCCACGAATTGGATGGGCCTCCTTCCTGGGGTAGGGAGTATCGGTTGGGGGCATCGAACCTCTCATGGATTCACGATCGACCATCCTTTATTCCGCGGCGTTAATGCTGATGTCAATATGACCCTCGCGATGGCCTTGGTGTTCTTCGCGTTCTGGATCATCTGGGCTCTCCAGGAAGTCGGCCCTATTGGATTTCTTAAGGAACTCTTCGCTCCAAAGGGTGAAACCACAGGTCTGCTGAAGGTGCTGATGATCTTTGTGTTCTTCGTGGCAGGCTGCCTGGAAATAATCTCAATTTTGTTCCGGCCCGTCTCGTTGAGTTTTCGTCTCTACGGCAACATATTTGCCGGGGAGAATCTATTGGAAGCCATGGCCAAGATGGTCCCTGGTTTCGGCTGGTTACTGCCGATTCCGTTTTACCTGCTCGAACTATTAGTGGGCTTGGTTCAGGCGCTGGTCTTCATGTTATTAACCGCTGTTTTCACGATGCTGATTTGCCAGCACGAGGCAAAGGGACCGGCGGTCGCGCACGATTGATTGAGGAACTTCGACGGCTTGATCGCGTGAAATCACGGGATCACGCTGGCGGGAAAGAAAAGGGAAAAACTTATGAACGGAAGCCTGCATGTTGGCTTGGCGGCACTAGGCGCCGCTCTGAGCGTTGGTTTAATCGGCATGAAAGCCTCGGAAGCAGTGGGGCGCAATCCTGACGCTTCCACAAAGATCCTGGTCCAGTCCATCCTCGCGATTGCTTTCGCTGAGGCGATCGTATTTTACGCGCTGTTCCTTGTGAAATAAGCAGGAAGGACTCGTGAACAAACGACTGCTGAGGAACAGGTGGTCCCATCGGTTGAGAGGACAGACATGAATGCTCTGGTTTTACTGGCGACGATTGAAGACGGAGGGAAGGTCGAAGAAATTGCTAGGACCTTCGGTGTGGACTGGTCTCACCTCATCGCGCAAATCATAAGCTTCTCGATTGTCTGCTTTCTCCTTCATCGTTTTGCATATAAGCCGGTCCTCAAGATGCTGGAAGAGCGGCGGCAGCAAATCGCGCAGGGTCAGATCAACAGCGAAAAGATCACAGCCGAGTTAGCCCGGACTGAGGCTCGACACCAGGAAATGCTGATACAAGCCAATTTTCAAGCGACCAGACTGATCGAAGAAGCCCGAACCGCAGCCGCTCGGGTGCAAGAGCAGGAGACTCAGAAAGCCATCACCGCTGCTGAACAGATCATAGTCAAGGCGCGGGAGGCGGCCGCGCAGGATCATGCTCGAATGCTCGGCGACCTCAAGCGCGAGGTGGGACGGTTAGTTGTGCAGACTACCGCCAATGTCACTGGCAAGATCTTGACGCCTGAGGATCAACGTCGTTTGGCCGAGGAAACTGCGAAGCAAATAGCGGCATAGGTAAATGTGGATCAGCCAGTATGAAGACGACAAAACAGATGCGGCGTCAGAGCAAGGAGCTTTACCGCTTGTGTCTCGTCAAGGGAATGTTGGACGAGGCCCGTGTTCGCCAAGTCGTGCAGACAATAATCCAATCCAGGCGCCGCGGTTACCTGGCGCTGTTGGCGAGATTCCAGCGGTTGGTGAAGCTTGACTTCGCTCGACATACTGCCAATGTCGAGAGCGCCATCCCTTTACCTCCTGATGTCCGTGCCGATGTAGAAGCTGGTCTTAAGAAGGCGTACGGCCCTGGTATCAGCACAGTTTTCTCCGACAATCCGGCGCTCATCGGCGGTACCCGAATACAGGTGGGCAGCGATGTCTATGATGGCAGCGTGCGATGCGGGTTGGCTTTGTTGGAACGAGGATTTTGAATCACGCGCAGAGACTGAAAAGTCGCAGAGCTGACTGATGCGGTTGACGACCGAGTGAAACAGTTTGGGTGAACCATATATGGACCTACTGCAGGAAATTGAAGCTCAGATCGCGGAAGCTAAGGCAACTCCGGCCAAGCAGAATGTGGGCGTCATCCGTGAGATCGCCGACGGTGTTGCCAAAGTTGAAGGCCTCAGTGATGCAATGCTCAACGAGATGCTGGATCTGGGTCACGGCATCACAGGCATTGCTCTCGATCTTGACGAAACCGAAGTTGGCGTGATCATTCTAGGCGACTACACACAACTTGAAGAAGGTGGCGAGGTCCGTACGACCGGTAAGCTCTTGCAGGTTCCTGTTGGCAAGGGACTGTTGGGCCGTGTCGTAAACACGCTCGGCGAGCCTATAGACGGTAAGGGTCCTGTAAAAAGTGAAGTCGCTTATCCGGTCGAGAAAACGGCTCCCGGCATTCTCCGACGTCGTCCTGTCAGCCAGCCGGTGCAAACCGGAATCATGCCGATCGACGCCATGATTCCGATCGGCCGCGGCCAGCGCGAACTGATTATTGGAGACCGCTCGACCGGGAAGACCGCTATTTGTATTGACACCATCATTAGCCAAGCCCGTCTCAACAAACAGGCTGAGGCCGCCGGCGACAAAGAGTATCGTCCACTGTATTGCATCTACGTTGCAATTGGTCAGAAGCAATCCAGTGTTGCCAGGATTATCACTGTTCTGGAAGAAGCCGGGGCATTGCCCTACACGATTATCGTTGCATCTCCTGCTTCCGATTCAGCCACCAATCAGTACCTCGCGCCATTTGCAGGGGCGGCAATGGGCGAGTGGTTCATGGACAATGGCATGGACGCGTTGATCGTTTTCGACGATTTGTCGAAGCATGCGGTGGCCTACCGCCAGGTTTCTCTTGTGCTGAAGCGGCCCTCTGGTCGGGAAGCGTATCCGGGAGACGTTTTCTACCTGCACAGCCGATTGCTCGAGCGGGCAGCACGTGTCGGGGAGAAGTTTGGGAACGGTTCGTTAACCGCGCTGCCCATCATTGAAACGCAGGCGGGTGACGTCTCTGCTTACATTCCGACCAACGTCATTTCAATCACGGATGGACAGATTTATCTGGAAACGGATTTGTTCTATCAGGGGGTGCGTCCGGCTATTTCTGTTGGCCTCTCGGTCTCCAGGGTCGGTTCAGCGGCGCAGTTGAAAGCGATGAAACAAGTTGCTGGTCAACTCAAAGGTGATCTCGCGCAATTTCGAGAACTCGCCGCTTTTGCGCAATTCGGCTCGGAACTAGACGCAAAGACGCTGGCGCAAATTGGTCGCGGTAAGCGCATCATCGAGATCTTCAAGCAGCCCCAATACAGCCCAATTCCAGTCGAGGTTCAGGTGGCCGTTCTCTGGGTTGTCCAAAATGGATACATGGACGACGTGGCCGTGGAGCGAATCAAAGATTTTCAAGCCGGACTGACGGACTTCCTGGCTACTCGCAAACCCGAACTGCTCAAACAAATCATCAAACAAGGGTCTTTGAGTGAGGCCCTCACGGCAGAGTTGAAAGCTGCAGCCGATCAGTTCAAAGGAACCTGGAAATGAACAGCCCACGCGACTTACGACGGAGGATCAAGTCGGTCGGTGGTACGGCCCAGATCACCAAGGCGATGCAAATGGTCGCAGCATCAAAAATGCGCAAAGCCCAGGATACTGCCCTTGCGGGGCGCCCGTTCGTGCAACTGCTGTACCGAATCCAGCGACAAGCGACGACGCGAATGCGCGAGTTCAGCCACCCACTGCTGGCTGTGCGTCCGGTCCGGAAGCGCGCTGTGATCCTGATTGCTGCAGACAAGGGACTATGCGGGTCGCTGAACAGCAATCTGTTTCGTTTAGCCAGCGAGTTCGATCCCCAATCAACGGTGTTTATCACTGCCGGTCGAAAAGCCGCGCAGTTTATCGCTCGCACTCGGCGGCAATTGATAGCCGAATTTGCCTATGCCGACACGCCCCAGTTTCCCGAAGCGAGAGCGATTGCCGCGTTTGCCCGGGATCTGTTCCTTCGGCAAGAAGTAGATCAGGTCCAGATTGTTGCTGCGCGTTTCATCAATACACTGAGCCAGGAACCTATCACCATTGAATTCCTGCCGGTGGGAGAAATCAAAGCACTGAAGATCCCGGGGGCGGAACCTGAAGAGAAACTTATTGCCGACACCACCGAATCATTGTTTGAGCCCAATCCGGAGACCGTTTTGGGCTATCTCCTTTCGCACTACCTGGACATTTACATCTATCAGGTCTTGCTGAATGCCAAAGCAAGCGAGCAAAGCGCTCGCATGGTCTCGATGAAAAATGCAACCGACAATGCCGAGAGCCTGATTACCGATTTGAATCTTGAATACAACAAGCTGCGCCAAGGCAACATCACCAAGGAATTGCTGGAAATCGCCGGCGGCCAGGCTGGTTGAGTTGAAATCATTCGTGGATCCGAGGCTTTCAAAAGCAGGTATGAGATGAACACAGGCACAATTGTTAGAGTTTCCGGCGCAATCGTAGACGTCGAGTTTCAAGGCGCTCTGCCCGCGATCTATAACGCTTTAACCGTCGACTATAAAGTCCAGAACGAGCCTGCCAAGATGACACTGGAGGTGCAACAGCATCTTGGGGATAACTGGGTCCGGACTATTTCAATGTCGGGGACTGAGGGCATCAAACGCGGTTTCAAAGTATCAGATAGTGGTGCGCCTATCTCGGTTCCGGTCGGCGAAGGTGTCATGGGCCGAGTGCTGGATGTGACCGGAAATCCGGTGGACGAGCGCGGGCCGGTTATCGCGGAAAAGCGCTATCCAATCCATCGCCAGCCGCCACCTCTGGTGGAACAATCCACGTCTCCGCAAGTGCTCGCCACAGGCATCAAGGTTATCGATTTGATCTGTCCATTTTTTAAGGGTGGGAAAGTTGGGGCATTCGGTGGCGCCGGCGTGGGCAAGACAGTCGTAATCATGGAACTGATCAACAACATCGCCAAACTCCATGGCGGCGTCTCGGTATTCGCGGGAGTAGGGGAACGAACTCGCGAAGGGAATGATCTCTACCACGAAATGTCAACGGCGGGAGTCATTAATCAGGAGAAGCTGAGCGACTCCAAGATTGCCTTGGTCTATGGGCAAATGAATGAACCGCCAGGCGCCCGCCTGCGCGTCGCGCTGGCCGGACTCGCTATCACAGAATACTTTCGCGACGAAAAGAATCAGGATGTTCTCCTCTTTATTGACAACATCTTCCGCTTCTCGCAGGCCGGTTCCGAAGTCTCTGCCTTGCTCGGGCGCACCGCCAGCGCTGTTGGATATCAGCCTACTCTAGCCGCCGAGATGGGAGCTCTTCAGGAGCGCATCACCTCTACTAAGAAGGGATCGATTACTTCATTTCAAGCGGTGTATGTTCCGGCGGACGACCTGACGGATCCGGCTCCGGCCACCACGTTCGCTCACTTGGACGCCACGATCGTATTGGAGCGTTCGATTGCCGAACTGGGCATTTACCCCGCGGTGGATCCTCTTGCCTCTACGTCCCGCGCGCTCGCGCCGGAAATTGTAGGCAAGGAACATTATGAGGTTGCACGCGGAGTGCAGAAGGTTCTTCAGCGCTACAAAGATTTGCAGGACATTATTGCGATTTTGGGTATGGATGAACTTTCACCCGACGATAAGTTAACCGTATTCCGCGCGCGCAAGATCCAGCGCTTTTTGAGTCAGCCGTTCAGTGTGGCACAGGTATTTACCGGCCGCGAGGGCAAGCAGGTTCCCGTGGTGGACACGGTTCGTGGCTTCAAAGAAATCCTTGAAGGCAAGCACGACGACGTGCCGGAAGCCAACTTTTACATGAAGGGTGTAATCGAAGAAGTCAGACAGGGCTGAAGGATCGCGCTGTCCAGCCTTGATTCGACACAGAGACAAAAATGGCCGATACGCTCAAACTGGAAATCGTGACCCCCACAGGAAAGGTTTACTCCGATGACGTAGATATGGTCGTCCTGCCAGGCGTGGAAGGGCGGATGGGAATTCTTCCACACCACGTTCGCTTGATGACGCAGTTAATGCCGGGGGAGTTGATCGTGCGAAAGAACGAACACGAGGAAGTTCTGGCGGTTGGCGAAGGGCTCGTTGAGATCACCGGTCAAAGTGTTGCCATTGTGACGAACATGGCTGTATCTGCTCAAGACATTGACGAAGCGGCAGTTGAAGAAGCGCGCCAACGTGCAGCTGCTCGCCTCCGTGAAAAGCTTTCCTCCGAAGAAGTCGCTTCGGTCAATGCCTCTCTAGTTCGCTCACTGGCACAACTGCGCGTCAAACGACGTCATCACAACTGAACTGACCTTCCGTGCACGGCAATTCTCAAATACGCGGCCGAAAGAGAGAGTGACTCGCAATGGCCAACAAGAAGAGCAAGGACAAGAAGGACGACAAGAAGGACGACAAGAAGAAGGGTATGGGTCGCAAAGAATACGAAGCGGAAATTAACCGGCTTCAGGTGCAACTGTGCAAACTGCAGGACTGGGTAAAATACCGAGGCTTGCGCATCATCGTTGTGTTCGAAGGACGCGACGCCGCCGGCAAGGGAGGCACCATTCGTGCCCTTACCGAGCGAGTGAGTCCCCGTGTTTTCCGTGTCTTGGCTTTGCCTGCTCCTTCCGACCGGGAAAAGACCCAAATGTATTTCCAGCGTTATATGCAGAACTTTCCTGCTGCCGGAGAGATCCTAATCTTTGATCGGAGCTGGTACAACCGTGCGGGAGTGGAATATGTCATGGGCTTTTGCAGCAAGGAACAACACCGCCGGTTTCTCGACCTCTGTCCGTTAGTAGAGAAGTACATGGTGGATGGTGGCATAATCCTCGTCAAGTACTGGATGGAAGTAGGCCAGAAAGAACAAGAGCGCCGTTTCGAGGCGCGCATCAAGGACCCACTGCGACAGTGGAAACTGAGCCCGATGGACTTGGAATCTTACCGCCGCTGGTACGAATATTCGGAAGCACGCGACCTGATGATGAAGGCGACGGATACCAAGCATGCTCCCTGGTACATCGTGCGATCTGATAACAAGAAGGCCGCACGGCTCAATTGTATTTCGCACTTCTTGAGCTTGATCCCCTATGGAAAAGTGCCACGGGAAAAGGTGACACTACCTCTGCGAAAGTCGCATGGCGAATACGACGATCAGGCACCTTTGAAATCTAGGCGCTTCATTCCTGAAAAGTACTGATCCTTAGACATCCGTGCAAAGCGCGACGACCACCACAGACCAAAGCGGACACGGTCATTTGGCTTGATGACAATGCCGAGTTGTGTCTTTCTGACGATTGCGGCGCTCAAGGGCGGTCTTGTCCTACTAGGGATTTCCCCAGTTGCGGTAGAAGTTAGCCCTTCGTAGCATCAAGCCGTCCGAGCTTGTTCCCGGTAGATCGCTGTGAAATTGCAGATCGAAGAGCGGCCTTTGCTGTCGGGTCAGACGCAATTGTTGTCCGCCGTCACACTGGCGATAAGCTTCGTCCTCGCATTTCTGTACACAGTGCACTCGGTTATTTCGCGAGGTCCGAAGAGTTTGCACGTCGAGGAGGCAGGTCGTGTGGCAACAACTAAGAATTTACTCTCGGCTCTCTAGCCTTGTATTCCTGGCCGTCGTTGTGTGCAACGGGTGTTCTTCGAGTAAGCCTGCCGCCGCGCCGCCACCTCCGGGAGTCACCGTGGCCGCTGTCCTGCAGAAGGATGTTCCCGTTTACCAAGAGTGGGTGGGAACGATGGTGGGCAACGTCGATGCCGACATTCGGCCCAAGGTCGACGGCTTCCTGCTGACCAAACTCTACAGCGAGGGATCTTTCGTTCAGAAGGGACAGCCGATGTTCCATCTCGATGATCGCCAGTCGCAAGCCGCGGTCGAGCAGGCGAAGGGCAAACTTGAAGAGGCGAAGGCTGCCCTGGCGCAGGCGCAGATTGACGTGAACCGCTATACACCGCTGGTGCAGCAGAAGGCAGTAAGTCAGGCCGAACTTGACAAAGCGACGAGCATGCAGAAAGCAGGCATCGCTCAGGTCGCGGCGGCACAGGCTGTGTTGGACAATGCACAGCTCGACCTTACTTGGGCAACGGTTGCTTCGCCGATTACCGGAATTGCGGGAATTGCCAAAGTCGGGGTTGGCGATCTGATGACGCCGACCACCGTAATGGCGACGGTGTCGGCGGTGAATCCAGTCTTCGTCGACTTCAGCATCGCCGAGCAAGACTACCTGCGCTTCTCTCGCGAGAAAACAGAGCGCGGAAAAAACCTGGAGTTGATTCTGGGGGATGGAACCGTTTACCCACAGCGGGGTCGGTCACTCCTCGTAAATCGGGAGGTAGACTCGCGAACTGGCACGATTCAGGTCCGCGCTGAATTTCCGAATCCAACAAATATTCTTCGTCCCGGACAGTATGCCCGCATACGCTCGAAGACTGAAGTCCGAAAGAACGCCCTCTTGATTCCGCAGCGAGCCGTTGCAGAGTTGCAGGGGATCTACCAGGTCGGAGTGGTTGATGCCGAGAACAAGGTCACGATTCGCGCCGTAAAAACGGGACCGCTATTCGGCGATATGTGGGTTATCGAATCCGGTCTGCAACCGCAAGACAAAGTCGTTGTCGATGGCCTGCAGCGCCTCCGCGATGGCATGACCGTAGCGCCCAGTGACTTTAAGGATACCCAGGCGAACGCGGTCACGGGTGGAGAGTAGCCATGGCTAAGTTTTTTATCAATCGCCCCATCGTTGCGATCGTGATTGCCGTTCTCACCGTAATTGCAGGCCTGGTTGCAATGACGAAGTTGCCGACCGCGATGTTGCCGGATATCGTCCCCCCGCAGGTCAACGTCACTTCTACCTACACCGGTGCCGATGCACTCACGATCGAGCAATCGGTCGCAACCCCGTTGGAGCAGCAGATGAACGGGGTGGACAACATGCTTTACATGATGTCCACCAACGCCAACGACGGAACCATGACCCTGAAGGTGACTTACGACGTCGGCACCAACGTCGATATCGATCAGGTCAACACTCAGAATCGGGTTTCGCAAGCCAGCCCTAACCTTCCAACCTCGGTCAATCAGTACGGAGTGACGGTTAAGAAGTCGATGGGGCTTCCCTTGCTAGTCCTGTCTGTCTACTCTCCGAATGGCACTTTCGACAGTCAGTTCCTCGGGAACTACGCCACCATCAACATCAACGACGCATTGCTTCGTGTGCCCGGAGTTGGCCAAGTGACGAACTTCGGCACTGCCGACTACGCCATGCGCATTTGGGTGAAGCCCGATCAACTTACGAAGCTGGGCCTCACAGTCACGGACTTGAATAATGCGGTGCAGCAGCAAAGCGCCGTTAACCCCGCGGGTCAGATCGGAGGCGAGCCCGCACCCAAGGGACAGCAGTTCACATACTCCGTGCGCGCCCCGGGCCGCTTGGTCAAGGCGGAAGAGTTCGGCAATGTCATCGTTCGCCAGAATACGGACGGATCCGTCGTTCGTCTGAAAGATGTCGCACGCATCGAACTGGGCTCGTTGGTTTACCAGCAGATTGGACGCTTCAACGGCAAGCCGGCAGTCATTATCGCGGTGTATCAGGCGCCGGGCTCCAACGCGTTGGCCGTAGCCAATCAGGTAAAGCTCCAGATGGATGACCTCAAGACGCGATTTCCGCAGGGGCTTGAGTACAAGGTCTCAATGGACACGACCTTGCCCATCACCGAGGGCATGAAGGAAATTGTGCACACCTTGTTGGAAGCGATTGTTCTGGTCATCATCGTAGTGTTTTTGTTTCTGCAAGGTTGGCGCGCGACGCTTATTCCCCTTATTGCCGTCCCGGTCTCTCTCATCGGAACCTTCGCTATTTTCCCGATGCTGGGTTTCTCCATCAACACACTCTCTCTGTTTGGGCTGATCCTTGCGATCGGCCTGGTTGTAGATGATGCAATCGTCGTGGTCGAGGCCGTCGAACACAACATCGAGCATGGCATGTCGCCGAAAGAGGCGACAGTCAAGGCTATGGAGGAAGTAACCAGCCCGGTGATCGGAATCGCTCTGATTCTCGCCTCGGTTTTTGTACCGATGGCTTTCATGGGAGGCATTTCGGGATTACTCAACCAGCAGTTCGCGGTTACCATCGCGATCTCGGTTCTGATTTCTGCCTTCAATGCGTTGACGCTTTCTCCGGCTTTGTCGGCCATGTTACTTCGACCGCGCAAGAAAGCCAAAGGACTGATGGGACGATTCTTCGACTGGTTCAACCGCACTTTCGAAAAAGTCACCGGCCACTACGTCTCGTGGAGCCATGTTCTGATTCGCAGAGCGGGCATCGCAATGCTGCTACTCGTTGCTCTGACAGTGGTTGCTGGACTGATGGGCAAGAGCTTGCCCAAGAGCTTTATCCCCGAAGAGGATCAGGGTTACGCCTTCGTTCAACTACAACTGCCAGATGCCGCTTCCCTGCAACGCACCGACGCGGTCATGCGCAAAATGGATGAAATCCTCGCTCACACCCATGGGATTCAGGGGTACGATGCGATCGCGGGCTTCAGCCTTCTTTCAAACACGTCTGCTTCCTACACCGGTTTTTATTTCCTGCAGCTTGATCCCTGGGAAGAGCGCCACAGCGATGAACTGTCCGCGGCTGGGCTCATGCGGGCTTTGAACTTGAGGATGGCCAAGGAGATTCCAGAGGCTGTTGGATTTGCCTTTGGTCCGCCAGCGATTCCAGGACTGGGCACGGCCGGTGGCTTCACATTTATGTTGCAGGATCGTACCGGCGGAACCGTCGAACAGCTGTTTGACAACCTGGACAAACTGAAAGAGGCCGTGCGCAAGCGGCCGGAGATCGCCTCACTCGTCACCACCTTCCGGCCTTCGGTCCCGCAGCTCTACATCGACGTCGATCAGGACCGCGTCCTGAAACAGGGCCTGCAATTCGCCGACGTGTACCAAACACTGCAGTCCTTCCTGGGCGGCGCCTACGTCAATCAGTTCAATCGATTTGGCAGGCAGTGGAAGGTCTATCTGCAGGCAGAACCTCAATACCGAAACAGCTCTGACCAGATCAACAACTTCTACGTGCGCAATTCGAAGGGCGAAATGACGCCCTTGGGCTCGCTCGTTACGATTCGACGTGTTTCCGGACCTGAATATACCAACCGCTTCAACTTATACCGCAGCATCCAGATCAACGGTTCTCCTGCCCGCGGATACAGCTCCGGCCAGGCAATGGCCGCCATGGAAGACGTAACCGCACAAGTGCTGCCCAGCAATATGGGTTATGCGTGGAGCGATATGTCGTACCAGGAAAAAAAGGCCGCCGGCGGCCAAGCGATGGTCTTCGCTATGTCGCTGGTGTTCGTTTTCCTCATCCTGGCTGCGCTCTACGAGAGCTGGTCTCTGCCCTTCAGCGTTCTGCTATCGACTCCCGTGGCCGTATTTGGCGCCTATGGAGGACTGATGTTGCGCAAGTTCGACAACAACATCTTTGCTCAGATCGGCCTGGTCATGCTCATCGGGCTCACCGCGAAGAACGCCATCTTGATCGTTGAGTTTGCAGTGTTGGAGCGCAAGAAGGGGAAAGACTTTGTGGAGGCCGCCCTCGAGGGAGCCCGCCTCCGATTGCGTCCGATTCTGATGACTTCATTCGCTTTCATTCTGGGTTGCGTCCCGCTCTGGACGGCGTCGGGCGCAGGCGCCATCGGCCGCAAGGTATTAGGGACTTCGGTTGTCGTCGGGATGTCGGCGGCGACCTTGCTGGGCGTCTTCCTCGTGCCCGTGTTGTACGTGCTGGTGGGCCGCATCACTAAGAAGAAGCAACCCGTCTTGGAGCCTTCTCCCGCCGAGCACGTGATAGGAGGCGCGGCCTAAATGCGAAAGATCATTCTTCTTTTATTCTTGCTCTTGGGACTAGGGGGCTGCGTAGTAGGACCGAAGTACAAACGTCCGGTGATTCAAGCTCCTGACAAGTACTTCACCGAGACAAATCCAGCACCGAATTCGCTAGCGGACGCGCCTTGGTGGGAAATCTTCAAGGACCCGGTATTACAGGACCTGATCCGCGAAGCCTTGAAGAACAACTACGATGTGGCAACTGCGGCGTCACGTGTCGAAGAGGCTCGCGCGCAGGCAGGCGTGGCAAAGTCCGCCTACTATCCTCAGATCGGCTACAGCGCGGACATTACGGGCGCGAAATCACGAATCGTGCCCAACCATGTTTATTACGGATATAGCTTCGACCTCTCCTGGGAACTGGATCTGTGGGGCCGCATCCGTAAGCTGAATGAACAGCAAAAGGCATTATTTTTCGCCTCCCAGGACGTCCAACGCGGAGTCTGGCTGAGCCTGGTCGCGGACGTGGCGCAGGCCTACTTCGAACTGCGTGCGCTCGACATGCAACTCGAGATCACGAAAGAGACCGGCCAGAGTTTCCAGGAGACCTACGATCTTTTTAGCAAGAAATTGCAGGGTGGAGCTGCATCAGGCCTGGAAACCTCGCGTGCTGAAGCAGCCATGGCCAACGTTCTGGCGCAGGTCCCGGATCTGGAACGGCAGATCACAGCGAAAGAGAATCAGATCAGTCTCTTACTCGGCAAGAATCCCGGGTCGATTCCGCGTGGCGGTTCGCTTGCAAACCAGAGTGACCTTGATGTTGTTCCCTCAGGACTGCCCTCGACCTTGTTGGAGCGACGGCCCGATCTACGTGAAGCTGAGCAGCAACTCATCGCCGCCAACGCTTCTGTCGGTGTTGCCAAGGCCAATTTTTTTCCGGTGCTAAATCTGACTGGATTGCTGGGAGGCGTGAGCCCTCAGCTTTCAGGATTAGTCAGTTCCGGAACAACGTGGTCGGCCGGTTCCGGCTTGGCCGGACCCCTGTTCACCGGTGGGCGCCTCAAAAGTGAGTATCGCGCAGCGCAGGCGCAGCGCGTCCAAGCGCAGCTTTTCTATGAGAAGTCGGTAACACAGGCATTCGGCGAGGTCTCCACCGCACTGGCCGCGCACCAGAAACTCGCAGAGTCGCTGAAAGAGGAGAGCCGGTCGGTGACTGCCTATCAGGATTCAGTCCGGCTTTCAACCCTGCGCTACGACAGTGGCCTCGCTAACTATTTTGAAGTGATTGATGCCAAACTGAACCTGTTCCCGGCGCAGACTTCGCTCGTTGTGTACGACCTTGATCGCAAGACCGCACTCGTTTCGCTCTACAAAGCACTGGGCGGGGGATGGAACTTGACCGATGCGCAATGGCTGAGCAACAACGCCGCTACGAACCCACCATCACATCCATAAGGGTGCGGCCCCGAAACGAGACACGGTTTCGAGAAGAGTCGAACCGAAATCAGATTCTGGGGATCTCTTGAAGAGTGACTGCTCCGACTCTCGGCCTTTGCTTTAATGCGCGATAAGACCAACCGCGCGAAACTGCGCGCAGACCCGTGCGATAACTTCTATCGTCGGCGGATGAACATCGTCAAGCGTGTAGTTGAGTTTAAGTTCTGTCCATTTGAATCGCCCCATTTGGTGGAAGGGCAGAACGTCGACTCGTTGCACGACTCCCAAGTCAGCCGCAAAGCTCGCAATCTTGTCGACGTTCTCAGGGTCGTCCGAGAGTCCGGGGACGAGCACGAAGCGCACCCAAATCTTTTTCCTTCGGTCGGCCAACCGCCGGGCAAAATCCAGAACTGGCCCAACCTCCATACCCGTAATCCTGCGGTGTAGTTCTGGCTCCCAGCTTTTCAGATCGAGTAGTACGAGATCAATGTTCTCCAGCTCTGCATCGGAAAGACGTGCTCCCAGAGAGCCGTTAGTATCTAGCGCAGTGTGAATCTCCATCTGCTTCGCTGCGGCTAGCAGTTTTACAGCAAACCGATCTTGCATCAAAGGCTCACCACCGCTCAATGTGAAGCCCCCTGACATTGCCCTCAACCCGTAGCGATACCTCCGCAGTTCTTCAGTTGCGCGGGCTAAGGACACCGGAATGCCGTTGGTCATGTTCCAAGTGTCGGGATTATGGCAATAGAGGCAGCGCCAATGACACCCCGACGTCCAAGCAACCACGCGCACACCTGGCCCGTCGACGGTGGAACCAGTCGTGAACGAATGAAGGAATCCCATGTCCCCAGTGGCCAGAGCGGTCCGCACGTCGGACTCTGGGATGCCGGCTCCGAGATTTACCCTTAGGTCGAACGGGCTCTTCGCCTCCAATGGGAGAGCTTGATGCGGTTGATTCATAGTGTCGCCTGTTCCCCATGGAAGGTGCGGTTGATCACGTCCATTTGCTGCTCGCGGGTCAGGCGTACGAAGTGGACGGCGTATCCCGAAACACGGATCGTCAGGTTCGGATATTTTTCCGGATGGTCCATCGCGTCCAAAAGCATTCCACGGTCGAGCACGTTTACGTTCATGTGATACCCGGTAACGGAGAAGAACGCGTCCAGCATGCCTCTCAAGTTCGCGATCCGGTCTTCAGTGACTCTCCCAAGACCTTCAGGGAGAAACGATGTTGTCAGCGAAATACCGTCCTCGGCGTCGCGGTAGGGAATTTTGGCAACCGATGCCGCAGATGCGTGAATGCCATGCGTGTCGCGACCGTGCATGGGATTGGCCCCAGGAGCGAAAGGATCTCCGTGCCGCCTTCCATCAGGAGTATTGCCAGTGCTTTTGCCGTAGACCACATTCGAGGTGATCGTCAGAACCGATTGAGTGTGAACGGCGTGGCGATAAGTAGGATACTTTCTCAGCTTGCTCATGAAGGTGCTTACGACCCACGTAGCCAGCTGGTCCACCCGGTTGTCGTTATTGCCAAACTTGGGGAAGTCACCCTCGCACTGGTAGTCAACCGCCAGGCCGGTATCATCGCGTATCACGCGAACTTTTGCGAAGCGGATTGCCGAAAGGCTGTCCGCAACTACAGACAAACCTGCTATGCCAAAGGCCATCGTTCGCAATGGTGCATAGTCGTGAAGTGCCATCTCAAGGCGCTCGTACGCGTACTTGTCGTGCATATAGTGAATGATATTCATGGCGTTGACGTATACGCGGGCGAGCCACTCCATCATTCTTTCGAACTTGTCGATCACCTCGTTGAAATCCAGGTATTCACTCTCGATTGCACCTGTCGGGCCTACCTGTTCTCCAGTCAGCTCATCGCGACCGCCGTTGATGGCGTAAAGCAGGCACTTGGCGAGGTTGGCCCTTGCGCCGAAGAACTGCATCTGTTTGCCCATGAGCATTGGCGATACACAACAGGCAATCGCTCCGTCATCTCCCAATGCTCGCCGCATGATCTCGTCGCTTTCAAACTGAATGGAGCTGGTCTCGATCGCAACCTTCGCAGCAAAACTCCGGAATCCTTCAGGCAACCGAGGCGAATACCAGATCGTTAGATTCGGTTCCGGTGCAGGACCTAGGTTGTAGAGCGTCTGAAGAAACCGGAAGCTGCTCTTGGTTACGAGAGGTCGTCCGTCGTCTCCCACCCCGGCTATGGATTCGGTGATCCACGTGGGATCTCCCGCGAAAAGTTCATCGTATTCCGGCGTTCGCAAGAATCGAACGATCCTCAGCTTGATCACGAAATCATCGATAATCTCCTGCGCTTGTTGTTCGGTAAGTGTCCCCGCTGCAAGGTCCCGCTCAAAATAAATGTCAAGGAATGTCGACGTCCTCCCTAGGGACATGGCTGCACCATTTTGTTCCTTGACCGCGCCCAGGTAGGCAAGATAAAGCCACTGCACAGCTTCCTTCGCATCGCGAGCCGGCCGGGAGACGTCAAAGCCATAGCTGGAGGCCATCTCTTGCAGCTCTTTGAGCGAGCGAATCTGTTCGCTCAATTCTTCACGATCACGAATAATCTCGTCGGTCGACATCGCAGCGTCCAGGCTGCGCTTTTCCACCTGCTTCTTATCGATGAGCCGGGATACCCCGTACAAGGCGACTCGGCGGTAGTCGCCGATAATACGGCCACGACCATAGGAGTCAGGGAGCCCTGTCAGGATGTGAGAGCTGCGACACCGCCGTACATCAGCGGTGTAGGCGTCGAATACCGCTTCGTTGTGTGTCTTCCGGTACTTCGAGAAAATCTCGACAACCTTAGGATCGGGGTCGTAGCCGTATGCCTTCAGAGCGCTCAGAACCATTCGAAATCCGCCATTCGGCATGATTGCTCGCTTCAACGGCGCCTCGGTTTGCAGACCGACAATGACTTCATTCGGCCGATCGATGTAGCCGGGGGCATGCGACGTAATGGAGCCAGGGACTTGAGAAATGTCGAGTACGCCCTTCTTGCGCTCTTCGACAAAGAGATCGTTCAGGCCGGCCCAGAGCTTTTTTGTACGCTCCGTCGCGGGCGCCAGAAAAGAGCCGTCGCCCTCGTAGGGTTCGTAGTTCTGCTGGATGAAATCGCGAACGTCAATTTCTTTTTGCCAGAAACCTGGCCTGAATCCCGCCCAGGCAGAAACTGTGTTTACGTGGGCCAGGTCTTCCGATGCGATCGTAGCCATATCAATGCTCCTTATTCTTCAGCTGTGCGGGCTTATCTCAATCCGAGTAGATTTCCTGTGTGCCGGGCGATCATGATTTCCTCGTTGGTGGGAATCACCCATGTCGAAACCTTACTTTTCGCAGTGGAAATGCGGGGACCTCGTTGCGTGTTAGCGTCGGCGTCGAGTTCCAACCCGACCCAAGCAGAAGCGTTACAGATTCGCCGTCGAATTTCTGGCGAGTTCTCTCCGATACCTGCCGTGAATACCAGTCCATCGATGCCGCCTAACACTGCAACGAGAGCACCTATCTCTTTAGCGGCGCGGTAAACGAAGTAATCGACCGCCAAATGAGCCTCTGGTTCGTTCGCGGCCAGCAAGTCGCGCATGTCGTTACTGACACCAGAAATTCCGATCAAACCCGATTTCTTGTAGAGCAGAGACTCAACCTCTTTAGCAGAGAGCCCAAGACCCTGGAACAAATGCAAGACGACGCCGGGATCAAGGGCGCCGGGCCGGGTTCCCATACAGAGCCCATCCAGCGCCGTGAAGCCCAACGTGCTGTCGACGCTCTTCCCGTTGCTTAGCGCGCAGAGACTCGCGCCGCTTCCGAGGTGGGCGACGATGACCCGTCCCGAAGCAATCTCCGGCGCCACTTCCGGCAAGATGGAAGCTATGTATTCGTACGACAGGCCATGAAACCCATATCGTTGAATCCCCGAGTTGCGCAGCTCTTGAGGAAGAGGGACGAGTGCTACAACTGCCGAATGCCCACAATGAAAACTCGTATCGAAGCAAGCAACTTGTGGGACACCGGGCAACCGCTCGAAAACTTCCTCGATGGCAGCAAGGTTGTACGGTTGATGTAACGGCGCAAGAGGGATCAATTCGCGTAATTGTGCGAGGGTCCCCGGATCCACAATCGCTGGACCCGTAAAACGGGAACCCCCATGCACGACGCGATGGCCGACAGCCAACACTTTTCCCCCGCGATATTTTGACTGGAGCCATGCTGCAAGTGCATCGACTGCCTTACGGCCATCGCTCACTTCCGCGTCCAGACTCTCGTCCGCCATGCATACGCCACCGCCATCCTTAACCGACAGTCGTGGCGAGGTTCCGATGCCCTCAATTTGGCCTTTCGCATCCAACTGCCATTGCGCTCCCGCGGGCCGTCGGAACACACAAAATTTCAAGCTGGATGAACCAGCATTGAGCACGAGAGCGAAGTCAGCTGTCACAAATGAATCCTCACGATCCCATTCGCCGGGCATGGGCCACTAACATGGCAACTGCGCAGCTGGCAATCCGGGACCGCACGGTGTCAGCTCGACTGGTGAGAATGACCGGCACCCTCGCGCCCAGAACCATACCCGCGCTATCCGCCTTGGCAAGATAGCTGAGTTGCTTGGCAAGGATATTGCCCGCCTCCAGATCAGGAGCCAGGAGTATGTCGGGATCACCGGACACATCGGAGCGGATGCCCTTGGTGACAGCAGCCTCTTTGCTGATTGCGTTATCAAAGGCAAGAGGCCCATCGAGAATACCGCCAGTAATTTGTCCGCGCTCCGCCATCTTGCAAAGCGCCGCGGCATCGAGGGTGGCGGGCATTTTGGAAGTTACAGTTTCGACTGCTGCCAGTATTGCCACCTTCGGCCTTTCGCGACCCAGCGCAGTGGCTAAGTCGATGGCGTTCTGACAGATGTCAACCTTGTCTTCCAGCGCAGGGGCAATGTTGATGGCTGCATCTGTGACGATCAGCACCTTATGATAGGTGGGAACGTCCATGATGAATGCGTGACTGATGCGTCGGCCAGTGCGCAGTCCTCCGTCGCGAGCAACAATCGCCGACATCAACTCGTCAGTATGCAAACTTCCCTTCATCAGAACTTGTGCGGACCCGTCGCGGATAAGCTCTACTGCCTTTGTCGCGGAGGCGTGACTATGGGAAGCGTCGACCAATCGAAACCTGCCGAGATCGATTCCCGCAGTTTCTGCGGTGGCCCTCATTTTGGCTAAGGGACCAACCAGAATCGGCACGATCAACCCAAGTTCCGCTGCCTCTACTGCTCCGGAGAGGGCGGAAGCATCACACGGGTGTGCCACAGCCGTTGGGATCGGCTCCAGCCTTGTGCACTTGTCAAGCAATTGCTCGTACTTGCCCGTTCCAGTTTCCACTGTCATCGACGTTACCTCATGCTTTCGACACACTACGTTGTGCTGCAGGTCCGGTTTCTTTCAACAGAAAGGAGAGAATAATTGCGGCCCCAACGCCGAACAGAAGCGGCAGAAAGGTCGTCTGGTAATGAGCCAGTTCCCGCTGCGGGGCACCACTCGATACGCGCTGCAGAAGGCCGCCAAATACCGGCCCCAACAAAGCACTGAAAGTGAAATTCAGAAAGTTGATTACACCTGTTGCTGTGCCGCCAAATTGCGGTGGGTTGACCTCCTTAATTACGGTGTAGGGCAGCATTGCTGCGCCTGATGCCACTCCTGCGATCAAACCAAGGAGATAGGGCGGCAAGACATCGGGGGGACCGAAGAGGATCCAGCCCAAGCAGCCAAGAAGAACAACCGCCCCCCCGATAATTACCGGCTTCCGCCTTCCGATGCGATCCGATATGAACCCCAGCAGCGGGCATCCAATAATCCACCCGAGTGGCACTGTCGCTGATCGCATGACTGCCGAGCCATAGCTGAACCCGTGCGCCTCCTGCAGATAGCGCACACCCCAAATCATGTCGAAGATGGTTGTCGGGATGAACAGCAGCCCCGCGATCAGACCGCACAAGATTGATTGCGGATTCTTGAACACAGTGGAGAACGCTTGAATCGTTGCCTTCAGGCTGCCCTTCGGCTCCTGCCCACCTTGTTCGTTCGGCAACAAGAAAAAAAGAATCGCGCCGATTCCCAGGCCGACAACTCCCATCCCGATCCAAAAAGACTTCCATGACATGCCGCCGCCGATCAGCGGACCAACGCCAAATTGTCCGGCCGAACCGCCGGCCATTCCAAACATCTGAGTTGCACCAATCAACGTCGCAGCACGCGACGCCGGGAAGTTCTTTGTCGCGATATAGACAGCACCGACCAGAGCGAAGACTCCTCCTGCTCCCTGCAGCAGTCTCCCGACACTTGCCACCTCTTTGTTGCCCCAACCGAATAGCAGGGCCCCAACGCCGACGACGGCAGCGGCCATCGGAAGAACTTTTTTGGGCCCCAGTCGATCCATGGCCGCGCCTGCCACCAGACTGAACGGGGAGTATCCGTAGTAGAACAGCCCTATCAGTGAGGCCATCCCGAGCGCACTGAGCCCGAAAGCTTCCGTCAATTGGGGCACCATGACGGATGGTGCGGAGCGAAGTGCGTACTGGTAGAAATAGAAGACCGCTACCAGTAACCATGAGACAGTCGCTAACCTGATACTCTTGCGAGCGCCGGTGTCGCGATTGGGAAGTGAAATTACCGATGCCATCGGCGTTCTCTCAAGCTTGCTTCGCGCTGCTCGCTCCGCGTCGCTGCGAACTAGCAAGCACCAGGGATACGGCTAGGCCGCCTTCCGAGGTCTCTTTATATTTCGAATTCATTTCCTTCGCCAATAGGCGGTCCACGATTTCACCGCGCCATAGGCGCAGCGCTCGATGCATGGGACTTGAACACAGGTCCCACATCCCGATGAGTTGCACGTCCCGCACGCACCCCCAGAATTGTCGAGTACTTTCAAGGAAGTGTTCATGGCGATCTCCTCTTCGGAACTAAGTATGAAACCCGTCGATGTGCCCGATTCGTCGTCTTGTTCGCGAAACAGTTGCTCTCGCTTTGCGCCGGAATAGTGCCGTTCGTGAAGTTTGCGAATAATCCGACCCGCAAACAATCCGAACCGCATTGTGCCTCACTTATAAGCGGGCAATACAAGGCCAACAACTAGGGAAATCCCTAGCGCCCACCAATGAAACTGTCGCCAGTTCGATTTAAAACATGCATGATTCCGCATTTTCAGTTGCAGGAGCCGTCGTCCAAGAATTGGCCACTTGCAGCCATAGACGCCAGAGAGCGTGCGCAGTTCAGGATTTTCTGGTCGAGAGGATCGTCCTTCAGCGCATCGGTAGGGATGTAATTCATGTTCTTGCGCGCGGCAAGAATCTTGTTGCTCAACTTTTGCATTGTGTCGAATTCATTGCTGAGCAACTGATAAGCACTTCGATCAGAGTCGGTAGAGATTGCTACGAAAGCCAATCGCAGATTCGTGGCGGCCTGGCCCTGATAACCGGCCAAGAACGCGTCCGTCACCGCGTATCCGTTTTGAACTGCATTCACAATCGCGCTGCGCCATTCTCTGATCACGCTCATCTCCTCAATGCCTGCCTTCATAAACTCTTTCGAGAACGCAGAGGTTCCTGGCTGGCTGGTTCGGTCAGGCGTGGTTGGCACGCTCGAAGTTGAGGTAGGCAAAGTCAGCTCGATCTGATTTCCGTTGAAGGCGAGAGAGCCGTTGATGAGTCTTGCGAGGCCTTCAACCTCCACGTAGGACCTGCCCTTGACCTGCAGAACTGCCGCTTGCCCCGGTTGGCCATTTACAAGAAGTGTCGCGGTCTGATGCGTGGCCTGCCCCAGGACTAGTTCAGTTAACGCCAAAATCACGAGCAGTGATCCTGCACTGAGTCGTCTCTTTCTCATAGCATCCACCTCGGGTCCCGTCGGGATCTGGGAGTCGTACCTGTAACCGCTCGCCGACGGGGAGTGCAGAGTGCACACACAGCGTCACAAATGGGACAACCGCTGGGGTTTCTAGCGGGGCTGGAAAAAAGGCGAGCACCCCTCGGTACCTTCAATTGTCAAACGTCACTTACCGAGCGACAACTAGGGAAATCCCTAGTTACCCTTCCACTTCGGGAAATTGTAGGATTCGATCCAATTAGCTTGACCATGTCTTCATTGGCCGGACAGGCTGCGCGAAAGGAGAACTACATGCGCAAAAACTTTAAGGTTCGAAGTTTTGTGAATGGAATATCGCTTCTGATCGGTCTACTTATGGTTGCGAGCGTCGCCGCTTTCGGTCAACGGGGGAGCTCGGAAACCATCGACGCCACGGCTTTTGGCACAAGCACCCAGCTCGGAAAAAACTTCGGCGTGAAAATCATTATTTATGAGTTCTCGAGCCCCGACGACCGAGACATTCTGATACAGGCATTTCAAAAGGGACAGAACAACGGACTGGTGAATGCTCTCGAAAAGATGAAAAGTGTGGGCCGCATCCAGATCCCCGGCACTCTTGGATTCGATCTCAGTTTCATCCGGGAGATTCTAACGCCTACCGGCAGGACCATCCGATTTGTAACCAACCGCAAGATTGCCTTCGGTGAATCTTATTGGGATACACAGACGTCAAGTTTCAATCTGACCGCCGGTGAAATCAGCATCAATGACAAGGATAAGAACAAGAGTGAGGGCGTTCTGTTTCCTGCCGCGCAGCTAATCATCAATAAGGAGGGTGAGTTGCAATTCGAGCTTAACCAGAATGCCTGGAAACTAACTAATATCATCGAGTGGAACAGGCGCGGCGACTGAGCATTCTTCGATGGCTGGAATCTCGCGAAAACACATCTTAAAGCACTGACCGTTGCGGAGCGGCAGGAGGGTGTGATGGCTTTCCTTGCAAAGTGCGGCGAACGACCAATGGAGGGTATGTGGCTATGACTAAGAAGATTCAACTGCAAATCCATGTTAGATTCGTTTTGCTCTTGTTGTCTTTTGCCGTTCTACTCAACTGCGCAACCGCGCAAGCGCAAAAGAAAAGCAAGTACGCATGCGACGAACCGCAACCAGAGAATTTGTGCAATGCCGCCAACACCTGCGGTTCGGCCTCGGCTACTTGCTCAGTGGACGTCACCAGGTCATCGGACTCCGCCAACGTAAAACCTCGTATTCCTGAAGCCAAGAATAACCAACTGTTTTGTATCAAGACTGGCACTACCGTGGTGTGGATGAGTTCGAACAAGAACAATGGCTTTATGGTGTCATTCGGGTCCGACTCGCCGTTTGACCCTGACGGCCCGATTATGGGAGGCGGCCAGAAGTCGGTGACGACAAAAGCAGTCACTCCCGGCTGCTACAAATACTCTGCGGGTGCATTCCGCTCCGGGACGGTGTATGGAATGAGCGGTGGCAGCAATCCTGAACTAGTCGTTCTGCCGTGAAATGCAACGGTCTGACCCTGGTGCCCTCCGACTCTGCCCGACTTGCCTCCCAGACACCCGCACTGGCGAAGGGCACGCCAAGTCGGCAGCCAACTCGCATTGGTTGTTATCTAGCTACTACCGGCGATGGAGCCGGCAGAACTAGAGGGCCAGGGATGCGGTGATCCCAGTCTCGGCTAGAAAATCATCTTGCCCAAAGGCATTGCTTGCGTCGGTGTCGACGGATTTCATCTGCAGGCCGTCAATTGACGGTCAGGGTCTGGGCGCTACTGGTGCCGCCACTGGAGCAACCCAAGTCGCCGCTATTGCCAGCGGGCGTCTTCACGACGACTTCGAAGCTTCCAGGAGCAGGGATCATCGAGGACGTTATGTTGACCGTGATCGTGGATTTGCTAATCACGGCTGTGGAGAGAGTGGCGCCATTGAAGATCACCACGGAAGAGGCGACGAATTGGCCGCCGGTTGCTGTGAGGACGAAACTGGGCGGCAGTTTTGAAAAGACCATCGTTGCAGGAGAAATCGAGTTGAGGGTCGGCTTGGGACGAGCGCTCCCACAGAGTGGATTCAGCGCGTTGCATCCAGGCAACAGCAGGAGCGCTACTAGCGACGAAACTACCAAAGCTATCCGACAGTACGAAGGCATAAACTCGGTATCACGAAATAGTTGATTTCTTTGCATCGATCGAGCGTGCGTGGAACCTGACTCTGGATGATGGAACAGTCCTCACTCAGTTCAGATCGTCGTCTTTGTAGTACTTGGTGCCTTTAGCGGTGATCTCTACGGCCAGACCTTTTTCCGTCATTTGATACATCCAGACCCCATCCGCCACCGAGGTTGCACCGGCCATCGATCCGCCCTTGTCTCCACTCTTGGCCGCAGCGGTGGCTTGTCCGCCGAAGTCCCAGCCGGAGTTCACGAAACTGTTCAGTGACTTGTCATTGTCAAAGACGAACACAACGCTGAACTTCTTTGCGCCCATTCCAAGTCCTGCCTGCAACTCGACCATCTTCATAAAGGTCTCTTTCTTGGTCTGGTTGTCGACAGCGATGCCTTTGCCTTTTCCTGAACCTGCGAACAAGATCTTGATTCCCATGTTGCTGAAGACGGCGTAGCCGGCGGCATGTTCAACAGCGGACTGGGCGGCAGGCTGGGCTTTGTAAAGTTGCTGAAGGATCTTCTGGGAGGCCGTCCGAATCTCCGTCTGCTCTTTCGCTTTGTCGTCATCTGGGGGCGACATCGCAAAGGCACAAACGACGGCGAAGGCGACTAGGGTGGGTATCGAAAATGCTGCGAACCTGATGTTTTTCATGGAGGATGTCCTTTCTCTTGATGTCCGAAGCGCCTGAGACAAAAGCGTCGTATGGGGAAGTTGCTGGCAAAGTTGTTGCCCCGAGTTTCACCTCAAGCTAGGCTCGATTTAATGTCTCCGCAACTAGGGAAATCCCTAGGAATGGAAGCGGCGATCCGCCTTTCTGAAATGAGCGTTCAGGAAGACTCAGGTTTCACTTTCTAGGGATTTCCCCAGTAGCAAGAAGGTGCGCAATACCTTATCAAAGCTCTAACAGCATGTCCGCATGACATGAAGAGCCAGTGGCACGACGCTCGTTGGTTGGGTACTTTGCTTCTGATCGAGGCTCCTCGTCTGAGTGCGCAGACCGCCAAGTACAACTTCAAGAGGCGTGCAATCCTCTCGAATTCAGGACCTGCAAGTAGTGAGCATGAACCATCACGTTTTCCGGGACCATTGACCCAGAAATCCTTTTGCGCCGGATGTTGCACTTGCCCAAACAATTACTGATCAGGACGGCCGCTTTGAGTCCTGATCGATAGGTCGGCTACTGGAATCGCCTTTCATACCGTGCGTAAGCCCTCGTTCAGAGTGTCAAGCTTGTCATGATATGTGACCTTTACCGTGCTCGAAAAAAAATAGAACTGTTCGCTTCAGTAAGGAGACAAACAGCATGAAGCCAGCAAATTACCTCGTACTCCCGGTCGTCGTACTCGGTTTTCTCGTGAGTACAAATGCACAGCAGAACTCGACGCAGGTAACGGTTTCTTCGGTCGTTACCTGTGCTTCTACAAGTGATCAGCGTCAGCACTGTCCAGCCAACACCAGCGCCGGCATAGTCATGTTGCGCCAAAGCAGTGAAACCAGCTGCCTGCTGGGAAGAAATTGGGGATATGACGCCCAGGGAGTCTGGGTGTCCGAAGGCTGTGGTGGCGACTTCGCTACCGGAAGCAGCTCTCGCTCACGGGCGACACCTGCCGAAGCAAAAGCCTTCGCTGAACCTGCGGAGCAGAAGGAGTTGGCTGCTGTCACGACCGGCACCAATCCGAAATTGGATTACACCGGCATGTTTAATCCTTACGGGAGCATACGCACCATTGTCAGCATTTCGGACTCCGAGGCACAGGTACAGGACGATGCGACTCGCATGGGAATCAATTTCAGTACCTTCGGGTCAATCAAGGTTGTTGGCACGGCGGAGTGGGGTATCAACCTTGTACAAAGCGAGACCACATTCAATGCGGGCGCAACCACTGCGCAAGGATTCGGCGTGATCAGTCAGGAAACGCAGCCCGTTTTCGGAGCGCGCCTCGGTTTTCTCGGCGTCGACTTCGGCCCGTTTGGGCGTCTGACTTTTGGCAAACAGAACTCGACTCACTACGACATAACGAGCTACACCACCGATCGTTTCAATGTGTTCGGTGGCCAATCGACCGCAACCTATGTTGCCGGAACGGACGGTGGCCAATCCGGCACCGGCCGCGCCGACCAAACCATTCTTTACCACCTGAAATTCGCCAAGATCTTCGACTTCGGAGCACAGGGACAGCTGCGTACCGCCGCTACTCCGCAAGCCTTTAATGGCTTCGGTTTTTCCTTACAGGCGACGGTGCTTCCAGGATTGAAGATCGGCGGAGCCTACAACAAGACCTACTTCAACCCGCAGTTCACCAACGCAGTGTTCAACGGTGGTGGCACGAATTACTGGAGTCTCGGGGCGCAAGGTAAGTGGCGTAACCTGGAATGGGGCGCCGACTGGACTCGCCAAAGTAACGGTGACCTGGTCTTCGTGCCTGACCCGGCTGGAGGCCCGGAACCTGTCGCCGTTGGATTCTCCGCCAGCGGTGTTGAGATCTATTCCAGACTATGGTTCGGGAAGTTCGCGGCCGTCTTCGGGTTTGAGGACTATATCCCTCACGATCTTAGTCCGCTTATCAATTCGAACTTCAGGACGAGGTATGCGATCCTTGGCGCCGAATGGCACTTCTCCAAGTCCGGCTATGCGTTTTTCGAAACGAAGCTCGGCGACTCCGTGGATGCGCTCGGAAAGGATGTCTCCGACGCGGCAGCCATCGGCTTTCGTTACGACTTCAGCTGGAAAACTGCGCATACCGAGTAACGGTGCGCATCCGGCCTGAAACTCGTGACCTCGCATAGCGGCACCTCATTCAGGCGCGTATCAGGTTGCACAGACTTTCCTATGGAGTAATTACTCATGACAAACGAGGTTGTTCCTGATAGTGCCCCGTTAGATACGAATTACAGCGTAGACCTGCGCTGTTGGAAGGGCACCATGTCAACAGCGCAGATCGGACCACTGCAAGCCCACCTTCATTTCGCGATTGCCGTTCTGGCGCTAACTCTTCTATCGAGCCTTGTTGCCTTCGCCCAGGAGCATAAGCCAGGCCACTGGGGATACGACGGAAACGAGGGCCCCAGTCACTGGGGTGACATGAGCCCGGAATTTGCCCCTTGCAAGAGCGGACACCACCAGTCCCCCATTGACATTCGCAATCCGCAGAAGACCGACCTGCCTCCCATTCACTTCGACTACAAGCCTTCCCCGCTACATATCATCGACAACGTCCACACGATCTTGATCAACTATGCCGCAGGGAGTTCGATCCGCGTGGGCGACAAGCAATACACTCTGAAACAGTTCCATTTCCACAGGCCCAGTGAAGAGAAAATCGACGGTAAAGCCTACGACATGGTTGCGCACCTCGTTCATTCCGATCAGGACGGAAATTTGGCCGTCGTCGCCGTCCTTCTCGAGAAGGGGAATAACAACCCTCTCATCCGTGAACTATGGAGCGACCTGCCCAAGGAAAAAGAGAAGGAAGAACTGCTGGACACCGTAACAATTAACGTAGCGAACCTGCTGCCTCCTGATACTGGTTACTTCACATTTTCCGGGTCGCTCACCACTCCGCCGTGCAGTGAGAACGTGACATGGTTCGTCCTGAAACACCCGGTCGCGATTACGGCCGAAGAGATCGAGCAGTTCACGAAATTGTACCGGCACGACGCACGGCCGACGCAGCCGCTGTATGACCGGGTGGTATTGGAGAGTAAATGATCCCCAATCGAGGGGATGTCGAAGTGTCTAACTGTTCCTTCGCCATAGCACTTCCCAGAAAATGCGCTCGCGCTCTCGGATTGACCGCGCACGGGGAACTGTAAGCGGGAGAAGTCTTGCGGATGGCTACCTCGGAACGCGTTCCCGGCTTGCACTGTGAAACTTAGTAGCCAAACATCGAGTTGGCCTTCGATTCCAGGGTTCCCGCGGGCGCAGAGCTTGACGGAGCCCTTTCCGCAACAACGACGGCCAAGAGCGCCCATATGGCGACGGCTGCAATGGCGGCAGTCCGCATGCCGGGCGTAGTCCGCACCTTCAACGCAACTGTGATTAGCCCTGCGAGTATTAGAAGAAGAAATCGTTCCCACGCATCGGTCCCGACCGGCGGTGTTTCCAGCCGTGGCAATTGTGCGACTTGACTTGGTGAAGGAGATCGAGTGTTGTGCGCGTACTCGACAATGCGCTTCGCGAAGAAACGACTTTGCTCAATGCGGTTCACATAGGCCCGCGATCCCGCAGGGACGCACCGGCAACGGTCAACAGTTGGTTCGCCAGAGTTGTAGGCGGACAACACTAATCGAGTATTGTTCCGATATTTCTTGAGCAGATTAGAGAGGTGACGAACTGACGCTTGAACGTTTTCCGTAACGTTGGTCCGATCTTGCACGCCCAGCGTGCTGGCGGTCGCGGGCTTCAACTGACCCAGCCCGACTTCGCCCTTTCGTCCCAGGGCGAGCGGATCGTATTTGCTCTCTTCCCATATGAGTGCCCAAACCAGCGATTGTTCCACATTGGGATAGAGCCGACAGGCAACCTCGACTGCTTGGTTTACGGATAGGAACTCATTATCTGTCGGCCACTGCGGGTTCGCGTGAAGCCCTTCCGTTGACCTGCACGGACGGATAGACAGAAACAAAACGAAGAACAGTACTCCCACGGAGGACCGAAACATAACTTCCTCTATCCAAAATACCGATTGACTTCATTCTTCGAACCTAGGGTCGCCCCCAATGGTGACGCTGAAACGCCAGTGTAGAAACAACGCTAGGCTTGGCCCCTTGTCGGCCGCAACTGGGAAAACTCCTAGCGGCCGAGGCTGGCGGCCGCATAGGAAGACATTCCCACTCGACTATAAATTCTGACAGTTGTCGCTGGCGGCGTCCTCGGGCAACCTAATCGAGGAGTCAATTTATGCGCTTAGCACGACTATCGCTTGTGATGACGTTTGTTCTTTGTGTATTGGGATCATCCCGCGCGCAAGAGGAAGAGTACAGCAAATATCTTTTCAACATTGGTGGCGGCATCTCATTTCCTCAGGGAGACTTGGGCAAGTTCGTCAATGACGGAGGAAATTTTGTTGTCGGTGGTGGCTTTAATTTCACGAAGCATATCGGTGTAGATAGCGAATTCATGTGGCAAGACTTGCCTGTGAACTCTGCCACCCTGCAGGCGCTGAGCACGCCCGGCGCCTCGGCCCGGCAATACGCCTGGACGTTCAATCCCATCTTCCATTTTCCGCTTGGACACAAGATGGGAGGCTATGTCATCGGCGGCGGTGGTTGGTATCACCGCTCGGGTGAAACCACTACACCCGGAGTGGGCGTGATCTGCGATCCCTATTGGTCCTGGTGGTACGGATGCAGTATTGGCAGCGTACAAGTCGTAACCGGATCGCGGAGTGCGAACGCTTTCGGCGGAAACATTGGTGGAGGTCTCACTTATCGCCTCGGCGAGAGCCATGCCAAAATCTACGCCGAAGTCCGGTACCACTATGCTTCTTACAACAAAGTCTCAACCCAAATTCTTCCGCTCACGTTCGGTATCCGCTGGTAAATACCCAGGATCGCCCTGCGGGACTCTGTAGGAATACGGGCGGAGGCAAATACTCCATGTCTGCTGGATTGCTGTCGCCGGTTGTAATTACGGTGATCCTGTCTGTTTGTTTGTTCGCGCAGGAAAAACCCTCGAGCGCGGGCGACTTTGAATCTGAATCTCATAAGTTCCTCGTGCCTGAGCGAAGCGGAAGTGCTGACGCCCAGTCCCCGCCCGCACCGCCTAGTTCCACGGCGGAGGATCGCTGGAAGGATCCTTCCGCGTGGCAGACCACGATCTATCCGGTTTTCGCATGGGCTCCGGTATTCGGCATCAGCACTAGGGAACTCCCGAGTTCTCCGGGTGGAGGCGGAGGCGGCGGTGGGAGTCTTCTGCCTCCGAGTGACAGTTCCAGTTCTTTCAACGGAGCGGCATTCGCAGGATTCAGAGTCGAGAAGAGCAGATGGTCCGCGGACGGCACCGTGTTGTGGGCAGGCCTGTCGAGCGAGCGTAGCAGTAATCCATTTGCGCGGATCAGCGTTGACGCCATCTTCGGCCAGTTGTTCGCAGGCCGCGAGATTGTGCCGAACCTCTTCTTGGAAGGCGGATTCCGCCGAATGGCATTGGATGTGTCCCTGCAACTGGCGACTTTCCCGGAGGTCAAAGGAACGCCCGGGGTCTGGGATCCACTCGTGGGGCTCACGTATCGCCGTCAACTTACCAAGAAGTGGAAGCTTCTCGCGCACGCGGATGGTGGTGGTTTCGGTGTCGGCTCAGATGTAGATGTAGGAGTAACGGCTCGAGCCGAATGGCAGTTTGCGCGGCACTTTGGCATCGCCATGGGCTATGGTCTTTTGCACTTTGACATCACCAGCACTATCGCCCAGCGAGATCTGGAAATAAAACAAACACTGAATGGGCCCATCTTCGGTTTTGGAATTTATTTCTGATCTCCGCATGAGTTGGTCTCGAGCCCACGTCATTGCGTTCATCCGGCAATTCTGGCTGTTCGGGTTCAGCGCAAACGGACGCAGGCGGGGTGTGCCGGCGCGACTCGACCATCTATATGCAGCTTTCTTGCTTCATCAAAGTAGGTTCAATTGTTTGTTCCGATCTCAGCGCCGAGTTTTATTCGTTAGGCCGCTCGCACAGTTCCACTTCCCTGGTCCTGGCAATTGATATCGATCGATCCTTTGCCGAGGCTGCGAATATTGCGCAATGCGTCGGTAAACGTCATTGCGAGAGGCGTAACTCGTTCCGGGGAGACGTAGACGATCGTGCCTGACCAAGGATTCGGGGCCCCGGGAAGGTAAACAGCCACATTACCACTGGCTTCACGCTGGGTTTCAAACGCAATCTGAACATAGTCATCAAACCGCACCAGGACAGGGAGAAAGCTTCCCGCGAGTTCTTCCGTCTGGCGCAGGTTTTCCGCAAAGCCTTTAATAAAGGCGTATCCGGGTACGGAGTTCAAGAGCGTAGTGTCTAGTCTTGCCCGCATGCGTTTCGCGCTTGCGCGCCTGGCGAGCAGTCCCCCAGCAAAACACAGCAAGATGGTCACGATGACTGCGAGGATATTCAGTAGGAGGCCACCCATCAGGGATTCTATTCCGAAGAGAGGTGAGAGAGCCTTGGCCATTGCTTTCATGGCACCAATCACCTTCCCGAGTGCGATGACAACGATAACCGCCGGAATGAGAAAGACGAATCCGCCCACGACCGTCGTTTTGATGAAGCTCAGTCGGTTGTTCATGAGTGCCTCTCTGAAAGGACGCCCCTTAGTTGAAGGCGCCAGTACCGGTCAAACGTTTTCGCGCCTAAACACAGGCAATGTCCGCTCCGATCTGAGTTGCAAGTCTTTCCAAAATGCCGAGCAGTGCGAGGAGGTAACCAATTCTCGAAACAACCTAGTCTTGAACTGAGGCGTGCGCAACTAGGAAATTCCCTAATCGTGCTATCGAATTGATGGGCAGGTAGTACGCGGTCGTGCCGTTGATGGAGGCCGCAAGTCGATCTGCAGCGCAGAATCATCAGATTCCACAAAACGACGAGTCACGAGCCTCGCATCGCCCGCTTTTCTTCGCTCCTTGCGGAAATGCTGCATGACGTCGAACCGAAGCTTAGTCGAGGTTTTCGAATCGACGGCCCGCACGACGACTTGAGTGACGCTTGTGCGGCGTGCGGTCTTGGCCGTAAAATCGAAGTCGAGCGAAGGGGCCGGACCCTTATTACAAGGGCCTCTTCGTCCATGACTTGCGGCGTGAGCGGGGTTCCCGTAGTCAAAGTTCAGTGAACATCGCAGGCGTTGCCAGCAAGCGACGTCACCTAAGTCGCTGATTACAAAAACGTGGCGCTATCGTCTAGGGGTTAGGACGGAAGATTCTCAATCTTCAAACCCGGGTTCGATTCCCGGTAGCGCTACCAAACCTTCCTAAGCTGCTGAATCCAGCAAGGTTTCCTGCCTGCCGAAACGCTTGTCCCAAATTTGTCCCAAAAGTGTCCCAAAAGTCGAAGGCTGTGCCCCGGAAAGCGGGTATTAGAGGGTATGGCGAATACGACAGTCAGCATCAGGGAACGGATCAAAACCGCCGATGGACCGTGGCAGTGGAGCCCCAAGATTCCGATCCCAGAAGTCAAGTTGAAGCCCGACGAGGCGCAACGCAGAGGCAATTTTCATTTGGTGTACACGGAGCACGGCAAGAAACGAGAACCAAAGGTTAAAGGGAAGACCTTTGAGGCAGCAGTCTTGGCAGCGCGTGCAAAGCAACGCCACTTGGAGGATGCCGCTGATGGGTTTTCCCGCCCCGATCCCCTTAAGAAGGTTGAGCGGAAGAAGATCGGCGAGGCCATCGAGGATCGACTTCGTAGAATAGAGATTTCCTTCGATTGGAAAACTCTAAAAGCTCACAGGCAGGCACTTCATCAATTCGAGAAATGGATAGACCAACAGAAACCGAAACCCCAGTTTGTAGATGAAATAAAGCACGACCACGTGATGGCATTTCGCAATTGGCTTCTCAAGAATGGAAATGAGAAAAAGTATTCGAAAAAAAAGGGGAACGACAAGCTAACGGCAGATTGGAAGGCGGCTCGTGTTAACCAGTTCGTGAGGCTTACCCTCGGTCTGACACCGGGCAACGGCCCGGTCAAGAAATCGGACTTGGGAAAGATGAAACCAAGTGGGCCTGTAAAAATATACTCGAAGCTGCGACTAGAAGCTTTCTTCAAACTGTGTAAACCCGATGAAGACTTGCGCTATTGCTCGTTGTACGAACCAGCGTTCCGGAAGGAGGAGTTGATGTACCTTGAACGCGAAGACGTGCTCGTTGATCGGCAGATGCTACGGGTACAGTCCAAGAGTCGCTATGGCGAAGACGGAAATCTCTTGTACGAGTACAAAGCCAAGGCAAACTCGGAGCGCGAAGTGCCAATCAGCAAGGAGTTGATGCAGAGGATCGTCAATCACATGAATGCACCCGGCAGGCCAAAGTCTCGAATTGTGTTCTGCACGTCAACTGGACGCCCGGACACTCATTTGTGGGACAAACTTCAGGCGATTGCGAAGCGAGCGGGGTTGGGGGGATTCGACCTAAAAACCTTTCGGGCGACCAGAGCTACCGATTGGCTGCGCCCAAAAGAGTTGGGCGGTTGGGGTTACGACATTCAGACTGTCCGAGACCTGTTGGGGCATGATGCCGATTCAGAGAGCATTTGGTCGTATCTCCGCGCCGTAGACAAGGAAATCATCGTTGCTGACATCAATAAGCAGCAGGAAGAAGCAGAGCAGAAAAGAAGGCAGATCGAGTTGTCGATGACAAGTGCCGTCAGCCTCGATGATGGCGCACTTCGTGTGTCGGGTGTCGTGGTAGCGCATGGCTTTCCACTCGCCCCATAGTCAAGCAACGACAGGCCTGCGGAAAACGTGCGTTGTTCTCAGGCCGCACAGGAGGGAGACGGGCTGGCAATTGGGACATCAGCAGACCCCTGAGCCATTTGACCTCAGCCTGTCTCTTCCAACCACAGTACGCCGAGATTATGAGAAATATAATCTGGACGTTCGGGGCTTTTCCTCGCAACGTGCACCTAATGTTAGAAACATGATTCTTGCCAAGTTTCAGATGAAGAATTTGGCATTTCAGGCAAATTTTTTTCATGAATTTCAGCCGTGATTACAGCAAGTTGGCGGGGTACATTTTTTGACAGCGCATCGGATGTGTCGGACAATATAAATAGCTTCACGCTTTCCAGAGCCGTCTGGCTCCGGCCATGTGAAGCTTCCTTCTCGGTGAAGTAGGCTCTGAGAGCCGAACACCAACCCTAACAAGTGAATAGGTGCGTCTGTTAGCGATCAGTCAAATTTCTTGACTGGCGCAAGTCCCGGCTCGTTCCGGGCACGGGTTTTCAATCCACGCGCTCTTGTTTGGCGCACGAGAAGGCTGCAATGGAACACGAGACTGAAATGGGGAAGGGTGCTGTACTCGCTCGCCCCAAAACGTCGGTCCCGAAAGTATGGGACGACTACTATCGGAATGCGGAGGAACTCGCCGTGCTCGTTGAAGCGGAATTCAACGGGCATTGCCAAAAGCTCCGCGATCTGAAGCCGCACGTAGAGGCGGTGCGCGAGGCGTTCAAGACTCTCACTGGGTCGAAAACAATCGCGGGCTGCCGCTCCTTCCCAGAATTTTGCGAGAAGAAGCTTCACCGCACAAAGCAGGCTGTTTATTCAATGCTCGGCGACTACTCAAAGAAGCCCAAGAATGACGGCCAATCTAAAGGCAAGAAGAACATGCCTGAGCGTACCGCTACACACCATACCCTCGCTTTAGCAGACGAGGATGTGGAGTGCATGCGGACTGGGTGCAACGCTGCGGTACGGCACTTCGGAGCTGAATCAAGGGGCGACGAAACCGAAGCTGAAAAAGCCAAACAAGAATTCTTGGCTATCAGCAAGGCGGAGTCGCTCAAATCCACAATCTTTGGCGATCAACCCAACTACAAAATGTTGCTGATCGACCTGCTTTCTGAGGTCGAGAAGGTGGGCGAAAAGTTGCCAGTGTCACTTACGCGCAAATGTCAGGGCATTCGGAAGCGGTTGGGCATCGACGATGCATCATTCGGTCTGGAGGCGCAGGTTCGCATCCAGACAAACAAAGGGCCTGAGCAGATGTTAGTTGCTCAAGCTGGGTAGGCAGAACGGGACACCGTATGCCAAGTGACCAAAAGAAATCGATCCGGCCACCCCGGTAACAACGCAGCGAGGTTACGTCCGTGCGCCATCGGCACGTCGGTGCCATATGGCGATTAAACAAAGTCTCAGTGCTGCGGGTAGAATAGAAGTGCGATAGGGGGCTGCGCAACAATTAGCCCGGACGCAGGCAAGCAGGAGAAGCGTCAGCAAGACTTCACGGAATGCCACTTGGGGAAAGCGGGCGATGCTTTGCCAGATTTGCTCTGCTCATTTGCCCCCTAAATGGGCTACTCCCCCAACCCGCCTTTAGTCTTCCGTCAACCCTGTGACACCGCGCACTGACATTCCCAGATAGCTGTGATTCATTCCTTCTTAGGAAGAACGAGAGGTAAGGCACAGGAGAGGCTTATGGAGTCAGTGCCTAAGAGAGTCACCGCCTTCGTCGGAACCGCCCGCAAGAAGAGTACATACAATGCCGTCCGTCAGTTCCTAGATAACTTGAAGTCGCTCGGCAATGTCGAGTACGAGATCGTCGTGCTGAACCATCTTCAGCTTGGGATTTGCAAAGGCTGCAAACGGTGCTTCTCCAAAGGTGAAGAGTTCTGTCCTTTGAAGGACGACCGTGACGTGCTCATTGAAAAGATGATGGCGTCCGATGGGGTCATCTTTGCATCCCCGAACTACTCTTTTAACGTTTCCGCCACCATGAAGATGTTCCTCGACAGACTCGGCTTCGTCTTCCATCGCCCACGCTTCTTCGGGAAGACCTTCACCAGCATCATCTCCCAAGGCATCTACGGCGGCGACAGGATCGTGAAATACCTTGATTTCGTCGGAGGAGGCTTGGGCTTCAACACCGTGAAGGGTTGTTGCGTCACGGCTTTTGATCCAATGACAAAGAAGGAAAAGCAGGAGGTCGACAGGGCTCTTGCAGAGCACAGCAGGCGTTTCTTTGAAGCTCTTATGAAGCCAGCTTACCCGGTGCCAACGTTGTTGAGGCTTTGGGGCTTCAGGATGGGGCGAACGATTATAAGGCTGACGCTCGATGATAGAGACCGTGACTACACGTACTACCGAGACAGGGGCTGGTTCCAATCTGACTACTACTATTCCACTCGTTTAGGCGTACTGAAGAGGGCAGCAGGCAGTTTTTTCGACTCGATGGCAGCGAGCGGCACAAGAAAAAGGATTGCCGTTTGCAGCAAAGGCTATCACGAGGATGAAGCTGAAGCGGCCTGATGAATTGCATTAACCCCATTGACTAGTATTTTTGCTTACCTCGTAGCGCGGCTTGGGGTTCCCCCCCCGTTATCCGAGAACCGCGTGTACGGTGGGCAGCACCAAAGAGCGAAAGACTTCATCGATCTGTGCGGGTGTTAATCGGCTTCGCCGATCTAGCCACCACGTCAACACTGAAAAGAAAGCTGCCCTGAGATACAGGATGAACAGGTCCACAGGTACATCCGAGTCCGTTTTCCTCAACTTCTGGATTTCGGCTTTGCATTCTCTCCGTATGATCTCGTCCAATATCCCCTCCAAATGCTGCCGAAAGACAGGCCATCCCTGAGTATGCAGTAGCGCGTGATAGACCTCTCGGTATTCGCTTGCGTGCTCAAACATCGCTCGGCTAAAGGCAATGATGACCTCACGAGACTGTGAGGATGATCGTTTACCCTGTACAGCGGAGTTGAGGGTGTTGCGCAAATTGTGAGCACCCGAAATCAGCAGTTCGTCTTTGCTCTTGAAGTGTGAATAAAAGGTGGCTCTGCCCACGTCCGCCCGATCCAGAATTTCTTGGATGGTGATCGAGTCGTAATTTTTCTCCAACACTAGCGAGATCAGCGCATCGTGAAGTGATTTTTGCGTGCGACGAATCCGGCGATCTGAGCGTTCCATGCTGGTCTCCACGTTGAAGCCGAACAAAAGCGTGTAAATTGTTCCAAACTAAACAGTACGGCATCACTTGTCCTCGTGGCCGATGCGACCTGAGCCGCACATTTTAAATCAAACACATATCCATTATCGGATGAACGTTCACATTTGGAGGACGAGACTCGATGACTACCATGGTTGGTGTGAATAAATCTCAGAGGACTTATCTCCCTGCCGCGGGGCGTGACCTGTTTCTGCCTCTCTATGACTTCATCGCGAGAGTCTTGGGAGCCGATCAAGCACGACAGAGCTTGCTCGATCAACCTCGGCTTCGCTCTGCACAGCGTGTACTGGACATCGGCTGCGGAACAGGCACGTTTGCCGTGCTGCTAAAAAAGCATTTTCCGAAGGTCGAAGTTATTGGACTCGACCCGGATCAGAAGGCTCTTGCGCGGGCGAAGCGAAAGTCGGAACGGGCTGGAGTGTCGATTCGGTTCGATCAGGGGTTTGCAGACGAGCTTCAGTACGAATCAGGCAGCTTCGATATGGTTTTCTCCTCGTTCATGTTCCACCATCTCGAAGGCAAAGACAGGGAAAAGACCTTGCGCGAAGTTCATCGTATTCTCAAGCCTGCCGGCAGTTTTTACTTGCTGGACTTCGAAATGTCGCAGACTGGACACGGTCTTTTTCGCATCTTTCATTCAAGTGAGCGGTTGCGGGACAACTCCGAAAACCGAATACTCACCTTGATGCGGGAGGCCGGATTCCCAGAGAGCAAGAAGATCGCGACCCTTCCTGTTCTGTTCGGATTTGGTCGTGCCGGGTGCTATCAGGGCTCTGCACCATCGTGAAATCGGTACAGCAACGGGCGCTTGACTCTGAAATCGATTTCGGGATTTACGCTCTACCCAGTAGAGCTAAATCGTGCAATCGGGTGAATTGTCACGTCTAGCGGGGGCTATCGCTTTATCCAAGCCGCCCCGTCCGCTCGGATGAACTCTTTTACGCCTTCCCGCCCTGTCAATGCGAGCCAAAGTGACCCGCCTTCACGCTCCAACCGCATGTCAATGTCGAAGAATGGGCAACAGGCACGCTCGCCGACTGCCCACTCCATAACTAGTTGTACGGTGTTGGAGTCGGGCGAAAATTCGAATTCGTAGCCATTCGGCAGTTCGCGGACACTTTTCTTGAGCGACCTCAATCTGGGGCCTAGTTCATCAAAGTGACGCTTCCTCTGCTCAGGAGTGAGCGCCAGTCGGTTACAGGCGAAAGGTGACTCCGAGCGTTTGGTTTCTGCCAAGCTACCTTGTGCCCCTGCCGATTCAGACAGACCGATGACGGCCGTCAGAAGCACTGCAAAGAGGGTTGTGACTGTGAACACGATGCTGGTGTTGTACATTGTTTCTCCCTTCAGACCTGTCATTGTTCGCTTTGTTCACCGACTCGCAGGCGGAACGATGTTGTTCATTCGCAGATACTCGACCATGTGTCCGTAATGATTTGAGGAATGGACTACGGCATCGATGAGCATCAAAAGGCGCGTTCGATTACCTTTCGAAGGGATTGGATCGTCCATGTTGTTCTCGTTGAGTGCCGACGCTGCTCTGTGGAGACTCGCAAATGAACCTTTGAGATAGTCCATAATCTGAGCCTTCGTTTTCACGGAGTCGGGTGCCGTCTCGTGGTCGGTGCCAGCAGGCGACTCCTCGCCCAATGTGCCAGCGGCTAATTGGTAATTCGCAGCCGCTATGTGTTTGACTTGTTCTGCGAATGTGCGAACGCCCGAAAATTCGCCACCGGATGGCGCGAACGAGTATTTTCCCTCCGGCATAGCATCGGCAGCGGGTACGACCAATTGCTCGGTATTGGTCACCCAAAAATCCACGACCTGACTGACGCGTGGCGATGTTGCGACCTGCGCGATGAGGCAGGTGCCGGATAGCACCAGAATTGCGGCAAGCATTCGGATTGTCCCGTTCAAGCCATTCCTCCATTCGGAACTCGTTCTTCTGAAAACCTACGACTTAAAGCCGACTTTAAGGCAAGGGGAATTTTGTAAATTCTTTGTCAGGCAATAACGAGTTGGGAGGGCTGGAGCTTTCGGCTATGATTGGCTCCATGCCGCTCAGTATTTCTGAAGTCGCCAGACAGATCGGGCTTCGCCCATCCGCGATCCGGTACTACGAGCAGATCGGAATCCTTCCTCCGGCGCATCGAGTCAGCGGACAGCGACGATACGACGTCACCGCCCTCCATCGCTTGGTACTGATTCAGCGAGCGCGGCAAACTGGGTTTACGTTGACCGAAATTAAGCGACTATTCTTTGGATTTCGCACTGGAACCCCGCCTTCAGTCCGTTGGCAGAAGTTGAAGAAGCAGAAGATTGTCGAACTGGATGCGATGTTGGAGCATATCCAGACAATGCGGGACCTTTTAGAGCAGCAGGGAAAGTGCCGCTGCACGGCTCTGGAGGAGTGCGGGAAAAAGATATTCGAGAAGCAGTGCGAAAAGGTGTTGTCCTAACGAGCGGCAAGCTCCATGTACTCATCGGCACCCACGATCCTCAGCACGAGACGCACCGGAATCGGGAATCGCCGTCGCGTCGGATCATGCACGACGTTCGGCGAGGAAAGCTGATATTCCTTTCCGCGAGTCTTTAGTTCGCAGCCGCCCGCCGCAAGGACGTCCTTCACCCACTCGGATTGGCTGCTGTACGTCAGAGCGATGATGGAGCCGTTCGACGCTCGAAAGACGTTTATAGGAGTCCGGTAGACCCTTCCAGACTTCCGCCCTACGTGCGTGAGAATGCCGAACCCCGGAAGCCAGCCTGCGAACAGGCTCGTGATCCGGTTTGTGAAGGCAATGTTGATCTTCGCCAGCCATCGCTTGCGGAACCGCATCATCAGGATGCCTGAGGCGGCGATGGCGATGATTATGATGGCCGCCGCGCTCATGGGGTCGCTAGCTCTCCACAACGGCATCCGGTTCGACCTCAACTAGCCAATCCGGGTCGATGAAGCGCACAACCTGCATGATCGTGTTCGCAGGGCGGATGTTGCCAAAGAATTCCCCGTGGACTGTAGCGACCCGTTCCCAATCCTCTATGCAGGTCAGCAGAATTCTGGTTCGGGTCACGTCTGAGAGTTTCCCGCCCAATCCCTCAATGGCGGACTGGATGATTTGGAAGCACCTTCTCGCCTGACTCGCTGCATCGCCCTTTGCGACTGTCTTCCCATCAGGACCGAGCGGAGCCGTGCCTGTAACCGCGATGATGTTCCCACTGCGCACTGCGCGAGAAATGCCAACTTTCGGTTCGAAAGGCGATCCGGTCGAAATACGCTGGCGTGTTGGTTGTTTCATCCTCCACTCCTAGATTTTGCCGTATGCCCTGCGTAACCAGCATGCCAGTCTTATGCCGCGACAGAGGAAGGTCGTTCGACGCCCTGCTTTGCCGGAGCCAACACTATCAGGGCCATGCCAATAACAACCAGCACAGCCGAGCCGATGAGTTCTCCGCGAGCGATCAGCCCAGCGAAAGCCTGCCCCGCCATAAGAATTGCATGGACGAAGCTCGACCATGCCGTGAACGCGATCAGGCTCCGATTCGCTGATGGGTTACGGGACGCAAAGAGCAGAAAGATGCCGAGGGTGACGTACACACTGAACTGCATCGCCAGCGCAGGCTCTTGCTTCACAAACATAATCAAGGGATAAGCTAGAGCGCAAAAGATCACGCCCACCACGACCAGCACAACCTTCAGCGCACGTTCTCGATTCATCGTACCCTCCTCGCAGTCACAAACTTGTGACCCATACCGAGCAAGTCCCGCAGGACAACGGGTGTGATGCGGGACAGGCGAACCAACACGGCGTTGTAGTTGAGATAGTGGTCGGTCACGTAGTAAACATCAGGAGCCGCTGCGAGCAGTTCGGCACGGTCGTCGAAGTCAACCCGAACCGCAAGCGAACCCGGCTCAGCCGAACGATTAACGGGCACACATGCCAAGAGTTTTCCATGAACCTTGAGCGCGGGTGACCCGTAGGCTGTGCTCTCCTCCACGCCGGGCAATGCCAAGCCGATCTTTCGCACGGTGTCGAAGTTGATTGTGCTCCCGTGTTGCTTCGAGGTTTTGGTCTGCTTCGACAATCTTCCAGCCGCCTTTGATCCGGACTTCGACGTTCGTGCGCCCGGAATTTTGCCGATCCGAGGGTCTCCAGCCAGCACTAGCTCGCATGCCCGCAGTGCCGCTGATTCAAAGTCAGGGGCATCGACTGGTAAGATCTGCCAACCCGTTACGCGTTTGCCCAATACTTGAATGGATCGCATGTTCGGGAACTCACGCCGCAAGCTCTGGTGGTGTTCTTGGGTAGTGGCGAGCCATACTCCGTTATCCGCAGTG